>Ga0185299_10000157_pt1 | contig 215027 bp, 182 predicted proteins | sample PaiPotPPA55metaG_FD_128002 | JGI IMG/M metagenome (GOLD analysis project Ga0185299, IMG submission 128002) | Iron sulfur acid spring bacterial and archeal communities from Banff, Canada, to study Microbial Dark Matter (Phase II) - Paint Pots PPA... ...
AAAAAAACTTCTCCTCCCACGTGGGAGCAGATGCTCCGTTGGACTCAGCCACTGTTAGTGAGACTCACCGGTTGTTGCCCATTTTGTCTAACTACCTTTGACGACTCCACTTAACAAAGTAATACTAGAACCTAGAACCTAGAACCTAGAACCTAGAACCTAGAACTTGGAACCGGACCGGGACAGGCCCAACCTGCTGACGTCGAGCGAATTATAAGCAAAATACAAAGGCCGGAGAAGATTAGAGAAGAGAAGTCTTTCCAAGATGGCCCATTATCTGCTAAAGAAAGAGTCCCGATGATTCAACCGAACTGTCGGGCCAGGTTTACCGCTCAAGATTTCGAATTCGTGGTTCGAGTTCTCGCACGGGAAAGCCGGCAAAAAGTCAGCTTAGTCGAACTTTTGACCGATCCCGAAACTCGGGATCAGATCTTGGATCACGAGTGTCTGTATCGCGCGATCCTCGAAAATACGGGCAACCTGGCCATTTCGCCGCACTTTTACTTTTACATTTTGTCGAGGTTGGTGTTGCGCAGGAGCGGCATTGAGGACCGGGTGCTGAGCGATTATGTGGCAGCCCTCCTGGAGAAGTTTTCCAGTACGCGCCAGATGCGAGGACCGGTCGCGGAGGCGCCAGCCACCTATTTGTCCGATTTGTTGTTGGCTTTGAAGGGCGCCTCGCCCTACCAGGCTTTTTTGATCCAAACCCATGTAGGTAACTACGCACTTTTCGTGACCGGGATTTTTCACGAAAACGTCGAATCGCGCCGGCAACGAGGAGCGCCCAGTTGTTCATTCTATGAAGAGTTGGGTAGGACCAGTTTCCATGCCGCCGCTTCCCATGGTGTGGCCAAGAAATACGAGCTCGGTCCCGTATTTGAGACGTTGGCGGACCGTTTCCGAGACTGTCGTTTGGCTCTTAACCAGCTGGCAGACGAACTAGTTGATCTGGGAGATCATCGTTACTGCCAGCCTTAATGCTATGAACCCTACGCTTTTCAGCGAATTGCAGCGTTTGTTCGAGCGCACTTATGCCAGTGTCGGGATCAATTTGGAAGATTGCCTGATTGATCGTTCGCGGTGCGGACAACTGTCGCGTTTAGCGGGCGCATCCTCGCGAGAACTGAGCGATCTGGCGCGTACTTTCCTGAGGACTGCGGATGATCGGCTGTACGTCGGGATCTATTATTCGAGCTGGTTGATCGAGCAATTGGAGAAATACGATCCGCGAGGTGGCCTTTCGAATTCGAACATTCGATCTCTCATCATGTTCGTGGAAGAGATCAATCACGCCTTGCATGCTGCGCTCCAATTCAAAGCTGGTTTGCGTCGGATCGACAGCGAAGACTTTGCGCGAAACTTGGAACTGCAAGGTTTGGTGGATACGTATCTTGTCTTGTTGCTATACGTAGCATTTTTCCGCCGCAGCCAGAGAGTGTCTCGAACCGACCGGCGCTGGCTCCGGTTTCATCTGTTCGAATCACGGTCCGGTAATGCCTATCAAGATGCTAATCTGCGAGCGCGTTACATGGAAACCAGTGAACTCGCGTCGCAATATACCCATTTCCTTGATTCTCTGAACGGCGTGCGTCGCGTGGAAGAAATTCGAAATTTTCACACGCTGAGCTACGACCTGAAAAAGAAGCATATTCTGGCGCTCATGAACGGACCGGCTGAAGCGGGTTAGGGGTTCACGGTTCACAGTTCGCGGTTGGCGGTTGGTTCTGGATTCGCTTTGAGAAAGTCTACGCGCTAGAGCTAGGGTAGATGCGATCCGCCTTCGCAAGGCCTACGGTGCGACCAGGCTTTATGGGACCTATGGGACTGATGTGAAATGTTCGGGGCGACCGGACCGTGAACTGCGAACGGTGAACCGTGAACCGCGAACTGTGAACTGCGAACTGCGAACTGCGAACCGCGAACCGGGAACCTCAAACCGTTCGCCGTTGACCTTAACCCATATCTTCCTCTACAACGCATGACAGAATGAAGATTTGGTTAAATCGGGCCGGTCAAAATCTTGGTACCTACACGATTGAAGAGGTTCAACGCGGCCTTGATCAGGGGCAGTTCGTTCCTACGGATCTAGCCTGGCAAGAAGGCATGGAGAGCTGGAAACCGCTTTCCGAATTTCCTGGGGTTCGAATGCCGATCGTGCCGGTCGAGCCTGCAGCCCCGACTTATCCTACCCCGCCACCTAGCGACGCCATCGTGCCGGGCGCAGCTCGACCTGACGTGGCCCCGGCTTGGGAGCGTCGCCCGGCCGAAAAACTGTTTCCGGCGTTCTTCATGACGATTCGGGATGTCTTATTCGAACCTCACTTGACGTTTCCGCGCATGCCGGTCGATGGCCGGCTGATGCCGCCGACAACTTTTCTGTTGTTGTTGCAGTTCACAGTCGGGTTGGTCTCTTACGCGATCTGGATTGCTCTGCAGATGGTCCAGCTCCCTTATTATTCGCAGATCTTTTCCCGCACAGAAGAGTTTAGAAATTTCAATCTACCGATCTGGATCCTCTTTATCCTGATCCCGGGGGTGTTTGTTCTCTGGGTCGCGATTTGGTTGGGCTGCAATTTTTTGATGGCCGGGATTCATCACCTGGTTCTGATGCTGTTAGGCGGAGCGAACAAGGGATACGATGCAACCTACAAGGTGATCTGCTATTCTTACTCGGCACACGTCTTTAACCTGATTCCGATCTGTGGAGGTTTTGCCGTAATCCCGTTCTTCTTCGTGTCCAGCATCATCGGACTTTCGAAGGTTCACGGCATTGAGGGGTGGAAAGCCTCAGTCGCGATGTTAGCGCCATATGTACTTTGTTGTTTGATGGTGGGCGGCATTTACATCGGCGTGATTGCCATGTTGATGTCACATACCCAGCAATCGTGAGGCTAGGCCCGATTAGCGCTCGCCCTTTGGCACCAGGAGAGACCGATTTCGAACCCTGGTTCCTCTTCGCGTCTGCTACTTTCGGGCTTGGCTGTTTGGCCTGGCTCAGGGCGGGATTACCTTGGCCGGTTTGTTGGTTCCGGCACTCGTTCGGAATTCCATGTCCGACTTGTGGCGCCACTCGGAGCGCATTAGCGTTAGCTCACGGCGACCTCGGTTTGGCATTTCGCACCAATCCGTTGATGTGCTTGGTTTACCTCGCCGTAATTATTTTCGATCTCTACGCCATCAGCGTCCTGGTCTGGCGAACTAAACGGCTCAGGCTAGAGCGAGTCCCACTGCAGGTCCAACGTGTACTGCGGGTGATAGCAATCGGCCTGGTGATAGGCAATTGGATCTACTTGCTCAGCTATCTTCGCTAGATCGGCTTGATCGGGGGGGTCAGACAACGCCCGACCGATCGAAAAGCGCGGGCTCACTTCATGTTGTTGCGTACAGAATAATTCGAGCCGGCCTAACCCGAGGCGTTCCATTTCGGCTAAAGCGAGCTCCTGAGTGTTACAATCGCGACTGAGATGACCTAAGATGACGCGTTCCAAATAGTCGCCGGCGATGTCTGCTACCAGCGTCGCGGCGGCATGATTGGAAAGGTGCCCGTGCCGTGAAAGAATGCGCTGTTTCACCGACCACGGTCGTTTAGGATCATCCTGCAACTTGCGTTCGTCGTGATTGGTCTCGACCACTAGCGTATGCACTTCTCGGATTCGTTCCCGGACCAGTTTTGTAGCGAAGCCGAGATCCGTCAGAAATCCGACTGAGCCGTAGCCGCTTGAAGCGATTAACCCAACCGGATCGACGGCATCATGCGGCACGTAAAAGGTCTGAACATCCAGATCTCGAATCGTAAAAGAGGTTCCGGTACTGAATATCGTCCAAGGCGCATCTGCAGCTATGCCTTGCCCCCTGAGCGCTTCAGCGGTCAACCGGTTGCAATAGATCGGGACTTTGAATTTGCGGCTGAACACGTCGAGGCCGGCGATGTGGTCTCCGTGCTCATGTGTAAGCAGAATGGCATCGAGGCTATCCGGAGCGACACCAAGCGTTTCTAAACGCCGGCAGATTTGTCTCGCACTGAAACCGATGTCGACCAGTATCCGGCAATTCTCCGTCGTGATAAGAGCGCTGTTTCCGCCACTGCCACTTCCGAGAATCGCGAGCTCGAACACAGTGTCCTTCATATCGCAGAACCTCAGGCATGCCAAGCCCGAGTATCGCAAAAAACGCAATATTTTGTGTGTGGGAGTGCTGGCGATGTCCATTTGTAGTGGGTAAGCGAGGGATAGCTTGGTGGGTCGAGGCTCCCGAAGGACCGTGCGATTAAGGCCCGAAGGGCTGAGAGATTATAGCCTAGGCTGACTCCGCTAGGCTATATTCTCTCAGCCCTTCGGGCCTTAGATCGCCCAACCGCCCGCCTCGCCCTACCGGAGACAAGGTCGTTCGGGAGCCTCGCCCTACCAGAGAATGTCCCTTCCTGCCGATTTCTACCTGCACCGCCCTCAATGCGATGTTTATTTGCACGAGCGCATGTTTGAATATCCGGACGCGAAAAACGTCGCTATCCTAGGTGACACGCACGGCCTACTCCGCCCGGAACTGAGCGAACATTTGTCCGGAACTGACCTGATTCTGCATTCAGGCGATGTTGGGCAAATAACCGTTCTTCACCGGTTAAAGCAATATGCGCCCGTAATCGCGGTTCGAGGGAACGTTGACGATCACATCCAAGGGTTGCCGGAGACAGAACTGGTCTCGATTCGTGGCCACCTGGTGTACGTCCTCCGTGTCTTGGCCAATCTGGACTTGGATCCCGCTGTCGCGGGTCTGGCAATGGTCGTATCCGGTCATTCGCATCAACCTGTGATTCGCAAAGCGAAAGGAGTGCTTTATGTAAATCCGGGTAGCGTGGGTCCGCGCCGGTTCAAGCTACCGGTCTGTTTTGTGCGCGCAGAATTTAGCGAGATCGGTATCGAGCCTCGCTTGATTCAGCTCCTCTGAAGACCATTCGCCGGGCGGTCGCGCGCATTGTTTATTTGCTATTTTCTATCTGCTATTTGCTATTTCCCCTGTGCCGGAGCTAGCTGAAGTGGAACATAGTCGCCGGGTATGGGCCCGGGGCCATGGGAAAAAGGTCCTGACGGTTGTGGCCGGAAATGTCCGTTCACCCGTTTGGCGGGGGATACGTCCGGCTAGCCTGGCGGCGGCTCTGACCGGTAAACTGCTCGCGGGCTCGGAAACCCATGGCAAACAGATGCTGTTCCAATTTGGCCGCGACACCTGGCTAGGGGTCCATCTGGGGATGACAGGCATTCTTGCCCTGGAACCGTTGGATTACCGATTACGTAAACATGACCATCTGGCATTACGGCAAGCGGATCACTGGTTGGTTTTCAGCGACCAACGCCGCTTCGGCCGGCTGCGATTGTCTCAGGGTACAAACCGGCCGAATTGGTGGACACGGTTACCACCGCCCATTCTTTCCTCCGGGTTTACCAAACACTGGGTGGCAGAATTTTGCGCTCGCAGAAAAGGCGCACCGCTCAAGTCACTACTCCTGATGCAGGAACGCTTTCCCGGAATTGGCAACTGGATGGCGGACGAGATCCTTTGGCGGGCAAGATTGAATCCCAAGATTCCGGCTGGGAAAGTTTCGCCGGCCTTGGTGGGCAAACTTTATCGATCGATTCGCTGGGTAACGATTTCAGCGTTGGAACAGATGGACGAGAATTGGGAGTTCCCATCCACCTGGTTATTTTCTCATCGCTGGGAAGCAGGCGGACATTGTCCGCGATGCGGAACGAAACTGGCTCGGGAAAAGATCGGTGGCCGGACAACCAGCTGGTGTCCGGTGTGCCAACCTCAATTATCAAAATGACTCATGGCGCGGAAGAAGCGGTAACGCTCGTCGAGCTCAGTTGGAGTCAACGTTTTCAATCGGTCGAGACTGAAAGATTCCACGCTAAAACTTGCCAGCATACTTCCGTGTACGACGGCCCTTTTCAGATCGGCGAACTCGATCACCGGCCGTCGCAGACTGGCTAGAAACCCGGCCAAACCACCGGCAAAGGTGTCCCCGGCGCCCGTCGGATCGTAGATCTTTTCGAGCGGATAGGCACCACAGCTGAAAAACTGGTCTCGCGAAAGCAGTAAACAACCGTGCTCGCCTTTCTTTACCGCCACGTACTTCGGGCCAAGGTCCAAGATTTTGCGCGCGCCTCGCACCAGATTGTCGTCCTCGGTCAATTGCCGGGCTTCGCCGTCGTTCAGAACCAGAAGATCGATCCGCTTAAGTAGTTCCAATAATTCCGGACGCATCGTGGTGATCCACAGGTCCATCGTATCGGCGACCACAAATTCCCGGTGGTCGACCTGATCCAGCACATGGTTCTGCAGATTAGGGCCGATGTTACCGAGAAGGATGATCGGGGTTGCTCGATAAGCCGGAGGCAGAGTGGGCGTAAACCTCTCAAACACGTTCAACTCCGTGTACAAGGTTTGCCGCTTGTTCATGTCCGCTTCATACTCGCCTCCCCAATGGAACGTTTTCCCGTCGACGATTTGCAAGCCAGTGAGATCGATCTGCCGCTGTCGAAACAGATCCAGGTGCGCTTGAGGAAAATCTGACCCTACGATGCCCACCAGGTTGACCCGATCGAAAAAGCTGGCGGCGACCGATGCGTAAGACGCCGAACCGCCCAAGAGATCGAATCGTTTCTCAGTCTGAGTTTTTATGTCGTCTAGAGCTATAGAACCAACGATTAAGACTGGCATAAGGGTCAATAAGTGGAGCATCCGCCGCACCAATGCTAGCGGTTTTTAACAGCGTGAGCGTCCGAGCGGACTCGCCTGAGGCTCGTCCGCAATAGCAAATAGAAAATAGCAGATAGCAAATGGGATCCTCGGCGTGGCGGCACGTTCCGGAACTTTTGCTATTTGCTATCTGCTATTGCTATTTGCTATTCCGGGCGAGCCGCCCGTTTACAGATCCGCTTTGATTGCACGCACCTTGGCGTACGGATCGGGGGCGGTCAGCAGATCCGATACGACGCAAACGCGTTCAGCTCCTGCGTCGGTCACTTTCCGCAGGTTGCTTTCTTTTATCCCGCCAATACAGAAAATCGGGATCCGGATTTGGGTGTGAAGCTTACGAAGGCTGGATAAGCCGATGGCGACTGCATCCGGTTTGGTCGGAGTGGGGAAAAGAGGTCCATAGCCGATGTAGTCAGCCCCTTCTTTTTCAGCCGCGACCGCTTGCTCGATAGAATGAGTGGATCTGCCAACAATGACTTGCCGCCCAGCTAATTGGCGAGCTTCGGCGATGCTGCCATCCTCTTGCCCGAGATGGCATCCTTCCGCCGGTACTTCCGCTAACAGCTGAGGATGATCATTCAGAATAAACGGCACACCGGCAGGCTGCGTAATAGCCACCATTAGTTGGGCTAGGCGCCGGACTTCATCCAAAGAAAACTCTTTGGCGCGTAACTGGAGGAGATCAATGCCGCCCCGAACCAGCTTCTTGGTCATCTCGATCACCGCCTCTGGTTTGACGTACCCAAGGTCGATAATCCCGTAAACGAAACAATGTTCTAATGCGTTCACTAATAGTCAGCCTCGCAAACGAGGCACGCTCCACAAAAACAGCTTTCTACTTCGGTATATCCAAGTGTTTCATGCCGACAAGCCTCTCCACAAAACCAGTATCGAACTCGCCACGGAGAAAAGCTGCGTCCTGCATGATCTTCACATGAAATGGGATGGTGGTTTTTATGCCGGTGATGAGGTACTCGCTTAATGCTCGGGCCATCCGCCGAACCGTTGAGTATCGAGTCGACCCGACACAGATCAGCTTAGCGATCATGGAATCGTAATAGGGCGGGATCGTATATTTCGAGTAAATGTGCGAATCGATCCGAACACCGCGGCCACCCGGAGCATAGTAAAGGTCAATGGTTCCCGGGGAGGGTTGGAAATTGTTATCCGGATCCTCAGCATTGATCCGGCATTCAATCGCATGGCTGCGAGGTATGGCCTCGGCAACGTGCCGGGATAAATGCTCGCCAGCGGCAATACGGATCTGTTCACGAACTAAATCGCACCCGTAAGCCTCTTCGGTCACCGGATGTTCGACCTGGATTCGGGTGTTCATTTCCATGAAGTAAAAACTCCCGGTCTTGTCGACCAGGTACTCCACCGTACCCGCGTTTTCGTACCCGACTGAGCCCGCCAGATCGACGGAACATTTCCCCATTCGCTTCCGGAGATCGGCGTCCAACAGTTGGGAAGGACACTCTTCCACGATCTTCTGGTTTCGCCGCTGGATTGAGCAATCGCGTTCACCCAGATGCACGAGACGGCCATGACTATCGCCGATGACCTGAAACTCGATGTGATGGGGATATTCGATCAATTTCTCGATATAAACGTCACCATTACCGAAAGCCTTCTCCGCCTCGGTCCTGGCTGCGTGAAAGGCCTGGATCAAACTGCCGTCGTTGTGCGCGGGCCGCATACCGCGCCCGCCACCTCCAGCCACCGCCTTGAGCATAACCGGGTAACCGATTTTTTTGGCAGTCCGTAGCGCCGTTTTCTCTGAATCAATGATACCGTCGCTACCTGGACAAATCGGAACGCCGGCTTTGCGAGCCTGTTCGCGAGCAGCATTCTTATCTCCCATGGTCCGGATTGCCGCCGGAGACGGCCCGATAAACTTAATGTTGCAGCTGGCGCAGACCTCGGCAAAATGCGCGTTCTCAGCTAGGAAGCCGTATCCGGGATGAATCGCGTCGACATCCGTGATCTCGGCTGCACTGATGATCCGATCGATCTTAAGGTAACTCTCCGAGCTCTGAGGCCTGCCGATACACACGGCTTCGTCAGCCAATTGCACATGCAACGAATCGACGTCGGCCTCGGAATAAATCGCGACGGTAGCAACCCCGAGTTCTTTGCAGGCGCGGATGATGCGGAGCGCGATCTCGCCCCGGTTAGCGATGAGGACTTTACTAAACACGCTACTTAACCCGGAGCAACGGTTGGCCAAATTGTACCGGAGTACCATTCTCGACCAAGATCTCGACGATGACGCCCTTGATCTCGGCTTTTATCTCATTCATCACCTTCATAGCTTCGATGATGCAGACCAATGATTCTTCGTTGACCTCCTGTCCGACTTCCGCATAGGGCGCAGAATCGGGCGACGGCGCCCGATAGAACGTCCCGACCATGGGCGACACAATCTCCTTTAACGGAGTCGACGCGCCCGCAGCCGTAGTTGGGCTTTCGGTTACGTTGGCTGGCATAGGGCCCGCATGAGGCAGCGGTCCACTCGCTGCGACGCTATGCGGTAGAACGACAGCAGGGGAAGGCGATCGATGAGCTTCCAGCTCGATCTTGAACCCGTCACGCTCCAGCTTAAAAACAGCCAGATCGTTCTTTTTCATCAAATCGATGATGGCTTTGATATCGTCGAGCTCCAAAATGATATTCTCCTTTTCGTGGGCTGCATGTTATGCACCGGTCAGAAGATCGCGCAAGCAGCTTTGCAATTCCGGCGCATATCGTCACACTGTTTGAATACGGCCGCAAATCTGGATTAATGACAGCCCTAAGCACTCGTTTAAATCGACATGTGACCGCGCTACGGACGTGTCGCCGATGTCCGAACATGGTTTCCGGGCCTGTCAGCGGTGGAGCCGTGATCAGTCGAGTCATGCTGGTGGGCCAAGCGCCCGGAGTAAAAGAACCGATTTTGGGGAGGCCGTTCGCCTGGACTGCAGGCAAAACTATGTTCAAATGGTTCACCGAGATGCTCAATGTGGACGAGGATTGTTTCCGGTCTAGCGTCTACATGGCGGCGGTTTGCCGTTGTTTCCCCGGTAAAACCGCGGCGGGCGGCGATCGCGTGCCGTCTAAGGACGAGGTGGCCAATTGCAGCGATTGGTTAGCTGCAGAAATAAAACTCTTGTTGCCTGCACTGATCATTCCAGTCGGGAAATTGGCGATCGGGCAATTCGTCCAACCCGTGCCACCACTGATTGAACTGATTGGAACGCAACGGACTGTCGAGAAATTCGGGCACAGGTTCGATGTTGTGCCGTTACCGCATCCCTCCGGTGCGTCGCCGTGGCACCGAATTGAGCCCGGGAAGAGCCTGACTCAGCGGGCGTTGAGGATTATTCGTGATCACCCGGCGTGGGACAAGAGGAGTGAGAGGTGAAAGGTGAGAAGTGATTGGTGAAAGGTCGGTCGGAACCCTGGAGCGCTGCCTCGCTTGCGAGGCCATATGTAACGACATCGTCCCGCTCCCGCGACGCGTCCGCGTGGCGGCCGCCGCCGGACTCAGCGCCGGGAGGGATCGCGTCCCCGTGATCCGTCGTTCCCGAAGCCCACAACCTTCCCTGGCCAAGGACGAAAATACACCGTTGGCTTCGAGAACGCCTTCACGGCGCGCGGGGACGCGCGCCCTCCGTGTTGGCCGGATGCACGGGCCTCGCAAGCGAGGCAACGCTCCACGGCGTGGACGTCTCCAATCGGTGCTCGCCTTAACTCTCCAAAACTGTCCAGATGGTTCGAACGGCCAGACCAGTCGCGTTGACGTTATGTACCCGGAGGATGCTCGCTCCTTGCTGGATGCCGGCGACAACGCAGGCAATGGTTCCAGGATCACGGTCTTTAGGGTTCGGTAGATTGAGAACCTCTCCAATGACGGTCTTACGCGACACCGGTAAAAGGATGGGGCGTTCAAATCGGGTCAACCGGCCTAGGTCCCGGAAAATCCGGAGATTGTCAGGACGCTGTTTAGCGAAGTCGATCCCAGGATCGAGGATAATCGCTTCCCGGGATAGGCCGGCTTCGGTTGCCTCAGCGATTTTCGTCTCAAAGAAGTCATCCAGCGTCACCATGATATCGGCGTACTGCACATGAAGATGAGGCACCTTCGGTTCGCCCACCGAATGCATGATGACTAGGGCGGCTCCAAATTCTGCCGCTGCCGCAGCGTTCTCGACACTGGCAAGGGCGCCGATATCATTGACGATGTCGATCCCGAGCGGGAGCAGGGCGCGAAGCACGGCCGGTCGCCACGTATTTAGAGAGAGCATCGGAGGGAAAACCTGTTCCTCGTCGACCGGAGTAACGGTGATGTGACACTCCGCGAACCTAGTCACAAACGGTGTCAGGCGAGAGATCTCTTCCGCCACAGAAATTGGAGCCCGATTCGTACGAGCGCTTTCAGCGCCTACGTCGATGATGTCCGCGCCAGCTCCAATGAAGGCTTGGGCCTGAGCGACTGCCTGGGCTACATCTAAACTGCCATCACCGGAAAAGGAATCATCGTTGATGTTAACGATGCCCATAACCAGGGGCCGCCGGGGAAACAATACTTGCTGGCGCAATGTTCTAAGGAGCATCTTCAAAGCTCTACTGGGAACCGCCCCCGCCCTACCCAGCGAACCACCTCACGATAGCCGGCTTCCTTGGCTCGAGCAGCCGCAACTTCGAACCCTGCGCCAATTTCAGCTGGCGAATGCGAATCCGAATTAATTACTAGCGGGATTCCGGCCTGCGCCGCTAGCTCGAGAAATTCTTGAGCTGGGTAAAGCTCTTTCGCCGGCTTGCGCAGCCCGGCCGTGTTGATCTCAAAAGCGACGTTGGTTTCGCGGAGCGCTTGAATAGCCGGCTCGTAATAGCGGCGCAGGTCGCCTTTGGGCCGGTGGCCGAATTTCTTAGGTAGATCCGGATGGGCAACAAAATCGAACAGTCCGCTACGAATACACTGATTAAAAAGATCCCAATACCGATTCCAAATCGATTCCACCGAATCTTCAGTGAAACGAAACAGATGCTTGGGATTGTCGACGTCCCATCCGGACGCAAGATAATGGACGCTACCGATCAGGTAATCCCATGGCGCCATCCCGGCCAGTTTCTCGATCCAGCTTTCGCGCCCTGAGATAAAATCGCATTCTAAACCGAGCCGGACGGGAAACCCGGATGCGCGCGCTTCCGCCACAAAATCGAAGTAACGCGGAAGCTCATCGTAATGCATGCGCCAGTCGTCAAAGGATTCAGGCATGGGGTTGTGATCCGAGAAACCAATCTCTTCCAGGCCAGCTCGTTTGGCTGCGTCGATGAACTCCGCTGGGGTTCCCTCCGCGTGCCGGCAAAGGGGGGTGTGCACATGGTAATCAGTGAGCGGTCCCATGGGAGCATTGTACTTCGTGCAGGAATCAGAAAGGAGCAAGTTGAGGTAGATGTTGGTACCGATCGGCAAGCTCGAGGTGAAGCCTCGGTAGCGGTCCGGCAGTTGCCCATGCGCCTCGACGTAAGGAGGCGCGATGCACCCCGGTAGCGGCGACTGTCCATGAGGTTTAACGGGTGTGCCCTAATCCATCTCGTACCGAAGCGACAGGTGTGCCTAGCCTCAACGCGCAGTCGCCATCCGAGCGTTGGGATGGCGACTGCGCGTTTAGGCCATTCTGATCTGTCGCTCCGGGATCATGATGTGGCCTGATGCGCTATAGACCTCATTGGACAGTCGCCCCTACCGGGCAACCGCGTGTCTCTCTCGTTAGGTTGACACGCATTGGACCGCTACCAAGCGGGTGTCCCGAAGAGGAACTCTAACTCACCACCACATTGACCACCCGGTTCGGTACAATTACGATTTTTCGGACACTTTTACCGGCAGTACTCTCTTTGACTTTCGGAACCCCTAAAGCCAGCTCTTCCAGAGCCTCTTTCTCGAGATCTTTGCGTACCGTGATCTTATCGCGAAGTTTTCCATTCACTTGTACGATAATCTCCACCTCGTCTTCGACCAAACAAGTGGCATCCCAGGCCGGCCAAGCTTGCTGAGAAATTTGCCCGGTGAAGATCGGGAACCGTTGGCTTAATCGTTCCCAGAGTTCTTCAGCTAAATGGGGAGCAAAGGGATTCAGCAAAACTAGCAACGTACGCAGCGCGGTCACCGGGCGCCGGTCAACGGTGGTGAAAGTGTTAACATAGATCATCATCTGGGAGATCGCCGTATTAAAGGCCAGAGATTCTATATCTTCAGTTACTTTCTTGATGGTGGCGTGAATGACCTTGTTTTGTGATGGATCCGGTTCAACCTCGCTCAAGTTCGGAGACACTACCCAGATTCCCTCCTGATTCTCGGTCATGGCTAAACGCCAAACCCGAGCCAAAAATCGGTAGACACCTTCGACGCCGGCCATGCTCCAAGGTTTGGTAGCCTCAAGCGGCCCCATAAACATTTCGTACAGACGAAGCGAATCCGCGCCGTACTCGTCGATAATTTCGTCCGGTCCGATCACATTACCCCGGCTTTTCGACATCTTCTGGTTGTCTTCACCGAGGATCATGCCCTGGTTCACTAACCGTTGAAACGGCTCAGCGGTGGATACATAGCCAAGGTCAAACAGGACTTTGTGCCAAAATCTCGCGTACAGCAGGTGCAACACGGCATGCTCGGTTCCACCCACATAAAGATCGACCCCGCCCGGTTTGCCACCTCCCATCCAATAACGTTCAGCGTCGGCGTCCACGAACCTTTGTGGGTCGGTAGGCGAGATATAACGCAGATAATACCAACAGGAACCGGCCCACTGCGGCATTGTGTTCAGTTCTCGCCGGGCGCCGTCCGCCAGCTCGACCCAGTCCTGCGCTTTCGAGAGCGGCGGCTCGACCGTACCCGTTGGCCGATAATCGTCCAACGGCGGCGGAATAACCGGGAGATCGGTTTCCAGAAGTGCCTCATGACGGCCGTGTCGCCACACAATGGGGAACGGTTCGCCCCAGTAGCGTTGCCGGGAGAACAGCCAGTCTCGCAGTTTGTAATTCACCGATCTCTTCCCTAATCCACGCTCCTCGAGCCAATCGATAACCCGAGTTTTCGCTTCGCTGGTTGGCAGCCCGTTTAAGAAATCAGAGTTGATGGCGGTTCCGGAGCCGGTGAAACATCCCTCCACCGAGCCGGGCGGCTCAACTACTTCACGGATCTCGAGACTGAACTTGTGGGCGAACTCGAAATCTCGCTCGTCATGGGCGGGAACAGCCATGATTGCGCCCGTGCCATAACTGGCAAGAACGTAATCTGCGATCCAGACAGGAATCTTTTGGCCGTTGACTGGATTAATCGCAAACCCGCCAGTAAAGACTCCCGTTTTTTCCTTGGCCAAGTTAGTCCGTTCCAGGTCCGACTTTTGGGCAACCTCGGCTCTATAGGCATCAACGGGAGCGCGATGGGCAGCGGTGGTGATTTTGTCGACTAACTCGTGCTCCGGCGCCAAAACCATGTAGGTGGCACCAAACAACGTATCGGGGCGAGTTGTAAAAACCGAGATCGAAACTTTTCGTCGCGGGATCCGAAAATGAACCTCCGCGCCTTCACTTCGCCCGATCCAGTTTCGTTGAAGTAACTTGATGGATTCGGGCCAGTCCAACCCGGAGAGCTCATCTATCAGCCGGTCGGCATAGGCGGTGATTCGCAACATCCATTGGCGCATCGGGCGTCGAATCACAGGAAAACCGCCGACCTCGCTTTTACCGTCGACCACCTCTTCATTGGACAAGACCGTGCCCAATTGAGGACACCAATTAACCGGTGCTTCCGCAACGTAAGCCAGACGGTGCTGATCCAGATATTCGCGCCGGTCCTGAACGGATTCTTCCGGATGGGCTGCTTTTCGTTCCGCTTCCAATTCAGCGATGGGTCTCGCCTTCTTTTTGACCGGATCGAAGCAGGAATTATACAGCTGCAGAAAAATCCATTGGGTCCAGCGAAAATAGCCGGGGTCAGTTGTATTGATCTCCCGGCTCCAATCGAAACTGAGGCCGATCCGGATTAGCTGCCGTTTAAAGCGGGCGATGTTTTGCGCGGTTGCGACCGAAGGGTGTTGCCCGGTCTTGATAGCAAACTGTTCGGCCGGCAATCCGAACGCGTCCCAACCCATGGGATGCAAGACATTGAAGCCCTGCAACCGCTTGTAACGAGAGAGAATATCAGTTGCGGTGTAACCCTCGGGATGCCCTACATGAAGTCCCTCGCCGCTGGGATAAGGGAACATGTCCATCACATAGAATTTCGGTTTCGCCGGATCGAACCCGGGTTCACCGGGGTTCGCTATCCCAAAAGTCTTTTGTTCATCCCAGATCTGTTGCCACTTCGGCTCGAAATCTGGGAATGGATACTGTTTTCGTCTCTCGCTCATTTGTCTTGTGACCCGGGAGGAGCAACTTTCGGGGTGTGATGTCACGATGCAAACACTTTTAGTTGCGACCTGGAACCCGCATAAGACCAAGGAGATCGGCCAGATCTTGGGCTCGGGATGGAATGTGCGCGATCTCACCACCCTGGTGGGCGCGGCAAGAGTAGAGGAAACCGGCTCAACTTTCGCTGAGAATGCAGTACTGAAGGCGGTCGCTATCTCGGAGTCATTCTCCGACCTGGTTTTAGCCGACGACTCCGGTCTAGCCGTTGATGCTCTCAATGGAGAACCAGGGGTGTATTCCGCGCGATTTGCAGGGGAAGGCGCCACGGACGTTCAGAACCGGTTAAAGCTGATCGGTCTTTTGAAGACACTACCAGCCCGAGAATTTCCGGCTCGTTTTCAGTGTGAAATGGTTTTGGCCGGCAAGGGAGAGATATTAGGCTCGTTTTCCGGTACCGTGGAGGGGATCGTGGTTCCTTTCGAGCGTGGCGACTATGGGTTCGGCTACGATCCGATGTTCATCCCGGCTGGCCAACAGCAGACGTTCGCGGAATTGCCTGCTGAGACGAAAAACCGTCTCAGCCATCGGGCTCGGGCACTCGGCCAGGTGGTTGCGTTCTTACAGAACGCCGAAAATAGCAAATAGCAAATGAGGGCGTGCTCCTGTCTGGCAACATTCGTAATGACCTGTGTAGCTAGGTCGTCGAATCGCGAGGGAGGCGATCCCCCTCGAGAGGCGTGGCCTCATTTGCTATCTGCTATTTGCTATCTGCTATTCTATCACTCTTCACCATGAAGCTGCTCGTCACCTCTGATCTTCACCTCGTCCGCGTGTGGCGCCCGATCGTGCTCGCCGCGCTCACGCAATGGGTGCGCGAAGCGAACCCTGATGCACTGGTGATTACGGGGGATGTTGCGGTGGCGGGCGAGGCGGAGACGGCCCTGCGCGAACTTCGCCGAATATTCCCTCATGGCCCCGTCATCATTGCTCTCGGTAACCATGATTTCTGGGGTGGCGCTGCGGGTGGATGTCGCACGCTGGCAGCAACAATCGAGCGGTTCTGGCAGGTTCCAGCCCAGCGGTACAACGCGACGTTGCTCGACCAAGAGAATTTCTACTCAGAGGAACTCGCGTTCGTCGGCGGTTACGGTCATTACGATCTCGGTTTCGCTGTTCCCGAGCTACGCTATGAGGGCAAGATTGTCACCCGCGACCATTATTTGCGCGGCCGGCCGCCAATCGAAACTCCACTGCGCTGGCGCGATTTCGATTGGATGCCACCGGCCGGGGATGTTCTCACGATCGCTCATGCTCAGGTGGAAGCCGTCCAATCCAGGATCTCCGCGGCGGGCTCACGGCGGATCTTTCTAGCGTTACACACTCCACCATTCGAGGAGCTCTTGGGGATTCCGGATGCTTCGTTGCTTGACCCGGAGAACCCGCCGATTCGAGCCTTTTTCCGAGGGTATTTGGGCAATCGAGCCATGGGCGAAATGCTGCGAATCTATTCGACTCGAATTGCCGGCGTAGCCTGCGGGCACACGCATCGGGCCGTAGGGCCTCTGGACTTGGGCAGCTTTGCCGGAATTAATGTCGGGTCCGATTACGGAGTGCCTCGCGGTTTCATCCTTGATACCAAGGAACCCTCGATCCGGATCAGCCCTTTAGGATTTCATCACAAAGACAACGAGATCACGAAGTTTGGAATTTAAGACGAGCTTCGTCGCAAAATAAATAGATCTCCGCTTCGGGTTCTTGGTGTCTTCGTGGTGAAATTTCTTTTGAGATGATATGTCATCTAATGGATCGTGCTGACGAAGCTTATTGACGAGAGGCTCCTTCACGATCATCTTCCCGGTCCCGAGGGACTATGGATAAGATTCGGAACATCGCTATTATTGCTCACGTTGATCACGGTAAAACCACTCTAGTTGATCAGTTGCTTCGGCAATCGGGCACCTTTCGCGCTAACCAAAAGGTCGAGGATCGCGTTATGGATTCAATGGATCTCGAGCGCGAAAAAGGGATTACGATCAGGGCTAAGAACGCGGCGTTCAAGTACAAGGAGTATCACGTCAATATCGTGGACACGCCCGGGCATGCCGATTTCGGGGGCGAGGTCGAACGGATCATGAAGATGGTCGATGGCGTGCTGTTGGTGGTCGATTCTCATGATGGGCCGCAAGCACAAACAAAATTTGTGTTGCGTAAAGCACTGCAGAACCATGCCCGACCGATCGTAGTGATCAACAAGATCGATCGAGAAAACGCACGTCCGCACAAAGTGTTGGACATGGTCTTTGATCTTTTCGTGGAGCTAAAGGCTACCGATGAGCAGCTCGATTTTCCGGTGATTTATACGAGTGCGAAGGAGGGATACGCTGTTCGTGATATCCACGAAGCCCACCATGATATGGAGCCTCTGTTCGAGGCGATCATAAAACACATCCCGCCTCCACCGTTGGCGAAAGAGACCTATTTCCAAATGCTGGTCTCGAACCTGGACTACAGCGATTACCTGGGGCGCCTCGCATTTGGCCGGATTAGCAGCGGCCGGATCTCGGTTGGCGACTCCTCGGTTCTCATCCACAAAGATGGCCGCCGGGAACGCGCTACGGTGACCGCGCTGTTCGGCCATCAAGGCTTGGAACGGATCGAGATCAAACATGCCGGCGCCGGCGACATTGTGGGGTTGGCCGGCTTCGAAGAGGTGGGAATTGGTGAAACTATTACCGATAAGGAAGATCGCCCAGCCCTCGAATTTACGGACTTCGATCCACCCACCATTCAGATGAATTTCGTGGTTAACGATTCTCCGTTAGCCGGGAAAGAGGGAAAATTTCTGACCGCTCGTCACATAAAAGAGCGTTTGGTTCGGGAGTGCCGGACCAATGTGTCTTTGCAATTCACGGAAACAGATGTGGCCGGAGTATTCACGGTGAGCGCGCGAGGCGAGATGCAGATCGCTATTCTGGTCGAGCAAATGCGCCGCGAGGGCTTTGAATTGCTGGTGTCGCGTCCGGAGGTGATCTACCAGCGCAACGCCCAGGGCGAGCTCCTTGAGCCATTGGAGACGCTCTACGTCGATGTACCGAATGAGAACTTAGGTGATATTCTCCAGTCGTTGGCCGGCCGGAAAGGGGAAATAGTGAACATGAGCCATCATCCGCACAGCGTTCTGGTCGAGGCCGTGATTCCGACCCGAGGACTGATTGGCTTTGAGACTGACCTGGTCAATCTCACCCGCGGTCTCGGCTCAATGAGCCATCTTTTCAAGGAATATGGGCAGTTCAAAGGAGAAATCGCCAGCCGAGCAAACGGGGTCTTGGTGGCAATGGAAGGCGGTGGATCGACCGCTTACGCGCTCAATAACGTCCAGGGACGTGGCAGGCTTTTTATCGGACCGCAGGAAGAAGTGTACGAGGGAATGATCGTAGGGGAAAACGCTCGACCTGACGATATGACCGTTAATCCTTGTAAAGCCAAGCACCTGACCAATATGCGCAGCCAAGGCGATGGGAAAGGCATTCAGCTCGCGCCGCCTCTCAAAATGAGCTTGGAGCGCACGCTCGAATATATTACCCAGGACGAATACGTGGAAGTAACCCCGAAAAATCTTCGATTACGAAAGAAGATTCTGCAGTCGGTCGCTCGGAAACGCGCCGCAAATACTCAGAAGGCGGCGGTCTGATCGGGGCGGATTCTCGTCCTGGCCCAGGTTTGGCTTGGCTCAACCGGGGTTACCGGTTCTAGGTCGGAGCGATTGAATTTGAGGCACTTAACTCCTTCTGGAGAGAAGATCACCCTCGAGGACGAGGACGACGACGATTTAGCTTACCAAGCCAGCCCGCTTGACAAATCTGCCGGCATAGGGTTGTATTGTCGCATCGCAGATTAACGCGCCAGCCGGCGTTTTTTCACCGGGCTGTTGTCTCCTCATCGGTCAGAGGCGCGGAATTGCTGAACCTTTTTAACCCTGTCCTCAATCTATTTTTGCCCGAATCTATGGCGGGTCATAGCAAGTGGTCTAAAGTTAAGCGCTTTAAGGGCGCTCTCGACGCGAAACGCGGCAACCTCTTTAGCAAGTTTTCAAAAGAAATCATGGTAGCTGCTCGAACGGGCGGCGGGATCGATCTGAATCCGCGCCTGAGATCGGCGGTGCTAGCGGCTCGAGCCCAAAACATGCCAAACGACACCATAGAACGAGCGATCAAGAAGGGAACCGGCGAAATCGGCGGCGGTGTGGTCGAGGAATTGGTCTATGAAGGTTACGGACCCGGAGGAGTGGCGCTTCTGGTACAGGCGGCCACTGATAATAAAAATCGGACAGCAGCAGATATCCGGCGTATTTTCAGCAAGAACCACGGAAACCTGGCGGCTTCGGGGGCGGTAGCTTATCTTTTCAAAAGGAAAGGCCAACTCACGGTACCTAAGGAGTCGGCGGCAGAAGATCGTCTTTTGGAAATTGTTCTTGAAGCCGGGGCTGAAGATCTGGCCTCCGACGATGAGTTTTATATCGTCACCACTTCACCCGATCACCTTTACACGGTCGGGGAAGCGATCCGCCAAAACACGATACCGATCGATTCACAAAAACTAACTTTCGTTCCTGAAACTCCCATTACTATTAATGAGCCGGCTCTGGCCGAACAAGTCATTCGTCTCTGTGAAACCTTAGAAGACAATGATGATGTTCAAAGTGTGCACGGCAATTTCGATATCTCTGAGGAGTTAGCAACCAAGCCGGCGGATTAGGAATTCGACGTTAGACGCTATTTAGAACTGAGAAACAATTTTCATTGGACGTTATGGCAGACTTAGATGAGCAGTCGGCAGTCGTTAGCGAGGACGTTACACCTGAAAAAAAGGTGAAACGGGCTCGGGCAGCGGCCGCAGCGACTAACAAAAAGACAGCTAGCGGCAAGACTGGGGTAAAACGGGCAAAAAAGCCGGTCGCTAAGAGCCAGGAGACTGAGTTGAGCTTCGGCTCGGCGGAAACATCGCCTCCTGGTAACCATCAAATCGCTCCGGAAGCGGATACAGCGGTTACCCCAGTTAAAGCCGATCCAGCTCCGGTGGTTGAAAAGAGGAACGAACCGGTATCGCTCGGTGGTGATAACGGTAGAGAAAATGTTCAGGCCGAGTCGCCGATGGTCACCGAACCGACGCGGCCGGACGCGGTCTATGGCGAAGGTTTGATCGAAGTCTCAGGCAAGGGATTCGGGTTCTTGCGTGATCCCAAGAGAAACTATGTTCAATCTCCGCAAGACATTTTCGTAACCCCGGAAGTGGTTAGGAAACATGCCTTACGCGACGGCTTATGGATAAAAGGCGAGATTCGGCGCGGCAGTCGCGGTTCTCAGCTTTTTAGACTAACCGAGATCAACGGGGAACACCCGGATCGATACCGGAATTTACCGGTGTTTGAAGAGTTAACCTCACTGAATCCGACGAGCCGGATTCGGTTAGAAACGGTTCCGGATCGTTATACTACCCGGGTGATGGATCTGATGACACCGGTGGGTAAAGGCCAGCGTGGACTAATCGTGGCACCGCCCCGAACGGGAAAAACCACGCTCCTCCAACATATCGCGGACGCGGTCGTGCGAAACCATAAGGAGGTCAGTCTGATTATCTTGTTAGTCGACGAGCGCCCGGAGGAAGTAACCGAGATCCGGAGAACAGTCCCGCAAGCGGATATCATGGCCAGCTCGAATGACAGCGATATCAAGAGTCACACCCGGATCGCTCAGCTCGCGATCGAGCGCGCGAAGCGGTTAGTGGAAGCCGGCAGAGATGCGTTCGTGTTAATGGATTCGTTAACCCGCATCGGTCGAGCGTTTAACAACGCCATGTCTAACAGTGGACGGACCATGAGCGGCGGTATGGATGCGCGAGCCATGGAAATCCCGCGGAAACTGTTTGCTGCCGCACGAAACACCGAAGAAGCGGGCTCGCTCACCATTATGGCCACCGCTTTGATTGAGACCGGCTCTAAGATGGATGAGCTAATTTTTCAGGAGTTTAAAGGTACCGGTAACATGGAGATGGTTTTGGACCGACAGGTCAGCGATCAGCGGGTGTACCCGGCTATCGATATTTTCAAGTCCGGCACCCGCCGAGAAGAATTATTGATCCCGGCCAACGACCTGGAAAAGATCAACACTATCCGGCGAGGGTTAGCCGGCCATCGACCAGTTGAGGCTATCGAACGCCTGCTTTCTTTCTTGCGGAAGTTCCCTACTAACGCGCAAATGCTGCGGGAAATTCCGGGGTAAGTGTTCGCAGTTGGCAGCCTGGAGCGCTGCCTCGCTGGCGAGGCCGTGGTCAGCAGGGCGAATCGTTTACAAACGCCCATTATTTTCCTGGGCTCTGTATCGCGTCGACTAAGGACTTGGACAAATTCCGATCTTTGTAAGCACCCCGCCTTTCAATCACGGCCCGTCCCGATCGCTAGACGATAGAGCGCAGCACGGGCAGGGGCATTAGGCGACGCTGTCCCCCTGTTCACCATGGCCTTGCAAGCGAGGCAGCGCTCCACGGGTTCCGAGCCTGTTCGACTGGTGGCCGGACGATAACGCCATCTCTTCCTCCTGACGCGAAATGCTTTTCCCATATCACGCACCCCGTTTTCGGTATAGTTTCTCCAAGCCGTGAAAGTGCCAAGCCACAAACCGGGCGTGCAGGAAGTCGAGTTAGAAGTTGTGCCGGAAAATTCGAAGCCGCACGGCACTACAGAGGTCGACTCTGCGATTGGCGCGGTCGCTCATGTCATGGATTCTCTGTTCCGGGTGCCGTGGACAAAATTCCGGTTCGGCGCTAACCCGCTCATCGGCTTTATCCCGGTGGTCGGCGACCAAATCGACGCGGTGATCTCAGCTTCGGTCCTGTTACGCAGTGTAAAACACCGTTTACCCAAGATCGTTTTGGCCCGGATGGGTTTGAATGTCCTGCTGAACGCTCTTTTTCAAGGAGTCCCCGTGGTCGGCGATTTTGTAACCTTTGTTTTCAAGGCGAATCAACAGAACTACCGGTTGCTCCAGAAATATGCCGGCCAAGGCAAGCCGGTAACTCGAGGAGATTGGATTTTCGTTTTCGGAATCATCGGCGGCAGTTTCGCAATAGCAATCCTGCTCTCGTCTCTTTTAGTCTACGCCGTGGTTAGCGAATTCAGGCCCTGGTAGGGGCGAGGCTCATCGTTTGGTGGGGTGAGGCGGGCGATTGGGCGAGCCTAAGGCCCGAAGGGCTGAGAGAATGTAGCCTAGGCTGAGTCTGCGAGGCCTAGGTACCAAAGCGAAGAGGTGTTAGCGCTGTAAGCGCGTCAGAAGAATACGCGGCGATCGTTTCGATGCAAAAACGCCCCTGGATAGCGCTGCAATCTCTGTCGCGCTTACAGCGCGAAACGCTCCTTTTACATACATACCTAGGCCTCGCAGACTCAGCCTAGGCTATAATCTCTCAGCCCTTCGGGCCTTAATCGCACGGCCGTTCTGGAGCCTCGCCCCAGAAAACGATGGCCGTTGAAAAAATTGGCGCGCTCACTGGACGAATCTGCCTGCAATGTGTTTACTAGGGGTCGAGTTACTCACCGTGGAGGTCTGTCCCCCTATGCAGCCAAGGTCGGTACAGGGTCGTCTCCCGGTTGTGCTATCAGACATGGCTTAGTCTCAACCAGATGTGTGTGAGCGTGTAAAAGCATTTATGAATACAGTGTATCTAGTCGCCAACGGCGACCTTCGCCTCTCGGCAAATCAGAAGTGCGAACCGGCCCAAGCGGCGATGGAAAAAGCGCTGGTAGAGGCCATCCAAAAAGAAGGGTTCTCGGTCAAGCGTGCCCATCCGTTCGATCAGAAGAAAGGTCACGGCTTTATTGATAGCCAGACGATGGGGATGCAGGTGTTTCGGACTATACCCAAGGATGCGCCGATCGTCGTGGCAGAGGCGGTCTGGCAATATAGTCAACACATCTTGCCCGGGCTTTTCGCGCACCAGGGAACCAAACTTACCGTAGCCAACTGGAGCGGTACCTGGCCGGGATTGGTTGGCCTGCTGAATCTCAACGCCGGACTCACCAAGGCAGGCATCAAGTATAGCAGCTTATGGAGCGAAGAATTTCGGGATAAGTTTTTCGTCAAGAAACTAAGGCAATGGTTAGCTTCGGATAAGGTCAATCATGACACTTCTCATGTAATGAAATACAAGGAAGTGAAGATCCCGGGCGAGCCCAGAAGGCTGGGAGAACGATTAGGTTCTTCTATCCGCGAGCAACAGTACATCTTAGGTGTGTTCGATGAAGGTTGTATGGGCATGTACAACGCGATTATTCCTGACGAATTGCTGAGCCCGCTCGGAATTTTCAAAGAGCGACTTAGCCAATCGACTCTCTATGCCAGGATGTTAACTATTCCGGATGACGAAGCGCGCCGGGTCTATGACTGGCTGGTCACGAAAAAAGTAAAGTTTGACTACGGCCCCAACGAAGAAACCGACCTTACTGAATCCCAGGTACTCCAACAGTGTAAAATGTATGTAGCGGCGACTCGTATTGCCTCCGAGTTCGGCTGCGCGGCGATCGGTATCCAATACCAACAAGGACTGAAAGATCTGAGTCCGGCGTCCGACTTGGTAGAGGGACTTTTGAACAATAGCGACCGGCCGCCGGTTTACGATGAAGTGACCGGCCAAGAACTGTATCCCGGTCAACCGTTGCCTCATTTCAATGAGGTGGATGAGTGCGCCGGGCTGGACGCCTTAATCACGAAAGAAGTATGGAATGAATTGAAACTGCCGCCCGAGACCACTTTACACGACCTGCGCTGGGGCCGGCAGTATCAAGATGATCAGTTGGATGCCTATGTATGGGTGTTCCAGATCAGTGGCGGTGCACCGCCTAATCACTTTATTGATGGTTACAGCGGTACCTCCAGCGAACGGCAGCCTCCCATGTATTTTCGTTTGGGCGGAGGAACGTGCAAAGGTGTCAGTAAGCCGGGATCGATCGTTTGGAGCCGGATTTTTATCGATGATGGCGACCTTTGTTTCGATACCGGAATTGGCGAAGTAGTGAAACTCCCGGAAAAAGAGACGCAGGAGCGGTGGGCGTTAACCACGCCGCAATGGCCGATTATGCACGCCGTGTTGCATGGTATAACTCGAGACCAAATGATGGCCCGCCATAAATCCAACCATATCCAGGTCGCTTACGCTAATGATCGAGCCAGCGCTCGAACGGCGATGTTTGCCAAGGCCGCGGTCATGGCGGAGCTCGGCCTAAAAGTGTATTTCTGCGGAGAATTCTAGGGAAAGGAGTCAGGAGACAGAATCCAGGAGTCAGGAGGGGCCGTGGGTTGGGCGGACAACTGGAGGGGAGCCGCTTTAACGTGTGCCTCAAACCCCGGCGGTATCTTGGTCTATCACGTGTTGTGACCGGGAAAGGTGAATGCAGGCGGCTCCCGAGAATTACCCAGCGCGATGCTTTGACCCAGTGTCTCGGTTCGATAAGCCAATAGAGCAGCCAAGCGCTGGGTCATTCCCGGGAGCCGCCTGTTTCGCACCCGATTCGGCCAAGCAAGTCATAGAGCAAATATGGCTTAGTCAATAGGGTACGCGCTAAAGCGGCTCCCTCCAGTCGCGCGCCCCATGGCCTCGCCCTACCGGTCCTCCTTGAACTCCTTGAACTCCTTGAACTCCTGGGCGAGACGTTGGACCAGATGTCATTTGATCAATCGGCAGTTCTGCCAGAGCTGTTAGCCCTTTCTCACGAGTTCGGGGAGAGTGGTCTCGTTATCCTGGGCGAGGGGAATACATCCTGTCGCGTTGATGACCAGACTTTCTTCGTCAAATCTAGCGGCAGCAGTCTACAGACCTTGACGGCCAACCAGTTAACTCTTTGCCGGTTTGAGCGATTGCTCACCCTGATGGACCGGGATGACGTATCGGACGGCGAGGTCGAGACCTGTTTATTAGAAAGCCGTAGCCATTCGGCGGCTTTCAAACCGTCGGTAGAGACATTTTTCCACGCCTACTTACTGAGTCTGCCTGATATCAATTTCGTTGGTCATGCTCATCCTATCCAAGTAAACCGAATTCTTTGCTCCGGATTGGCCAGAGATTTCAGCGAGAATCGGCAGTGTCCGGATGAAATCGTCTGTTGCGGACCGTTATCGTTATTGATCCCCTACGTTGATCCGGGCCTGGCTTTAGCGAAGCGAATCCGCCATGACGTAGAGGAATTCCGCCGAACGCACGGCAAATTGCCGCGAGTGATTTTGCTAAGGAATCACGGGGTCGTCACGATAGGTTCGTCCGCCCAGGCGGTGCGAGCCGCGATGTTAATGACGGTAAAAGCGGCCGAGATTTTCACGGGCGCCCATTTACTGGGCGGCCTCCGCCATCTGCCGGCTTCGGAGATCGAACGGATCGAAAACCGCCAGGATGAAGAATACCGGCGAAAGATGCTGAGGATCTAGGGGCACTTCACCGCAAGTAGACGGAGTGGACGAAGTGGACTTAGTGGACCGAAGTAAGGGAAGTGGGCAAGCTGTTCGCTGTCCGGTGCCGAGGGCTAGATCTAGCTGGTGTCCACAGAGTCTACTCAGTCTACTTTGTCTACGCCTGCCACTTGCGCCCTACCCCTAGGGTCGTCCGGGGTTCGCAGCTCTTCTTTCTCGCGGCTTCCTACGGTGCTGTCGCCAGGAAAGTCTCCACTTCGGCTCTCGTGGGATTGGCATCCGCCGCCCCGTAGCGAGTGGCGACAATGGCGGCGGCGGCGTTAGCAAATCGGGCGATCGGTTGGAGTTGATCCGGGGTCATGCTCGCTATTTCCTTGGCAGTTTTACCTGCCAATTGAGCTAGAATTGCCGCCATGAAAGAGTCGCCGCAGCCGGTGGTTTCAACCACTTTAACCGAGAAGCTCGGTACACTGACCAATTTCTCGCCATCGCGATAAATAGCAGCCCCGTCCGCACCGCGAGTAACAATGACCAGAGAACCCACCGGTACCCGTAGCAATCGCACACCCTCCTCCGGGTCGTCGACTCGGGTCAAGAAAGAGAGCTCTTCATCGCTAACCTTCAAGACAGCAACCTTTTCGGCCAGGCGCAACAGCCGGGCGAGGTAGGTGGCTTCATCTGAAATCAGCGACTTACGAATCGTGGGATCAAGTGAAACGGGCACTCCCTGTGCCGTGAACCGATCTAGCACCGATAGATACGCCGAAGCGGTGGGTTCTTGCGCGAGTACGATACCGCCACAATGATAAAATGAGTAACGTTTAGGATCGATCGGTTTTAACTCGACCGAGCGAAGGGATGAATCCGCAGCATTGTCACGGTAGAAACGAAAATCGACTTTGCCGGCTGCATCCACGGCCACAAAGGCTAACGTGGTTTTTGTACCCGGCTCTCGAACCAACAGATCAACGTCGACGCCTTCGTTCTTCAAAAAATCGACCAGTGCCTCACCAAACTGATCGTCACCGAATTTCCCTACGAACGCAGCAGGTGTGCCTAAACGGCGGATACCGACCGCGATGTTAAATGGGGAGCCGCCGGGTCTCTTCTGAAAGGTTTTCGTTCCTCCGAGGCCTGCACCGGGATCCGCTGAAATCAGATCGTACAAAGCTTCGCCACCGACCAGAACCGGGAGAACATTGCTCATAGGGTTCTAAGTTTTAAGTTTATAAGCCTTAAGTTCCAAGTCAGAACATCCTGACGGGGGGTGCGACATTCGCGGCGCTACGTACAACTTAAAACTTAAAACCTATAACTTAAAACTTAAAACTTAATCACCCAGGTAAGTTTGGTGATTGGAATACAGCTTAAGTCGATCCTGCATGGACTCCAACTGTTCAGCCCGATCCGACTTATTCAAGGCCTGCATCGCTAGCTGTTGGTACCGAACGGCTTGCCCGAAGTTGCCGGCGGCTGCGTACGCGGCAGCCAGGGTATCGATGGAATAGGCGTTGGTCCAATGGCTTAGTCCGCAACACTTCTGAGCCAGCGACACTGCCCGGTGTGGATTGCGGACACGAGCTTCCGGCGCGGTCGCCAACAGCCAGGCAAGGTCGTTCAGGCTAGTCGTGTCACTCGGATCGATGTGAATCGCGCTGTCCAACGCTCGCCTCGCGTCCTCGTAACGGTGAGCATCGATACATGTGCGAGCTTTGCTACTGTAAAGCTGACCTAACAGCGGCTGGCTCACATTGCTTTTCCTAGCGAGTTTGATACTCTCATCGATCTGCTGAAGGGCATCGTCCTGGCGTTTTACCAAAACTAAGACGGCCGCCTTCAAAAAATGAGCCCGCCAGTTGTCAGGATTTGAAGCGATGATCGAATCGATCCGAGCGAGCGCCTCTTTTGCTTTACCGGATTCCGCGAGTTTGAACGCCTCGTCCATGCGGGCTTGCCCGATGCTCATCCGCTGTTGCCAAATCTCGCCCCAGCCGGTAGCCGTCTGGCCTAGCAAAGGCTTACCAGATTGCCAGCAGAGAGCCGCCAGAATAAAAATTCGACACCAAAAAGTGCCGGATCGTGTATGCTTCATAATTTCACCGTCGCCATGCAGCGAACCTTATCTCCACTCCGCACACCGGTTTTCGGGGTCTTATATTTCGTCCTTATAGCACTTCCTTGCCTAAAGGCCAGCGAGTCAACGGATGGAGTCATCTTGAGTCGCACTACCGGGAATCATCTTTTCGCGCCCGTGCTTGTCAACCAAAAGCCGGCTTGGTTTGCAGTAGATACTGGCGCAGCGCTGACCATTGTAGACAGGAAGAAAGCACATGAACTGGGCCTGTCTTCCCTCGGCAAGACCGTTGAGCTTCCGAACCAGATCGAGGTCAACGACCGCATTGTGCCGGTCGCAAATCTCCAAAATTTGAGTTTGGGTAGTCAAAGCCTTGGTTCGGGGCCGGTGGCGCTTATCGATCTAACTTCTTTTCGCGCCAGACTTCGATCGGATGGTACTGCGGTCCCGATGGACGGTATCCTCGGACTGGATATTCTCCAAACCTACAAAGCGATTATCGACTGCTCCCAGCAACGTATCTATCTGCAGATTGGATCGTCGTCTGAATTGGCCGGGGCGCAGCTGGATATCCGGAAACAGCATCTTAAATCGATCCCCATGCGAATCACCCGCTCAGGGGCGCTTGAGATCGAAGGGAGTTTAAATGGAAGGCGTTACAGTTTTGTGGTGGATACCGGTGGTTTCACCACGCTGATACCGGTCCATGTCGCATCGGAAGGCGGCATCCCGATCATCCATACGGGGGTTAATGCCAAGGGGATCCATTCCAAAACCAGAGCAGTCTGGGCTGGAATCGCTCCTCAAATGAGCATCGGCAGGTACAGCCTGGGAACGACTGTCGTCGGCATTACTGCGCTGCCGCCCGGACCGGAAGATCTGCGATATGAGTTTGGTGGTTTGTTGGGTGCCGATTTCTTTTTCCAACACCACGGCATTATCGACGTCGGCAACCAGAAACTCTATTTCAGGGAAACTTCATCTGGGGGATAGGGGGAGTCATTATCGTTCTTGGCCCCTCCTAAGGAACACGGGCTGATCGTAAGGCCTCCGGCCTGGAGGGGAGCCAGACTTCGCCCCGTCGTCTGAAACTCCGGGCGGCTACGTCGGGCAGGCCGCTTTAGAAGATGGCAGCTCTATCGATTAGTAGCAGGCGGCTCCCGGGAATGACCCAACGCAATGTTTTGCCCATCGCGTCTATTCCGTGTGCGGCGGATACAACCGGCCCATAGAACTGCCACATCTCGAGACGTTCCCGGGAGCCGCCTGCTAGTAACCCATGGAGCTGCCAGGCTACAAAGCGGCTCCCTCCAGGCGTCCGGTCCGCTCCACACGCGGCGTGTTTGCAACCCTTCTGTGTTCCTTCCTCATCCTTCAAGCCGTCTGGCGTTTCTGGGTTACTCGTCGTCCTCGTCCTCGAAACAGCGAGTAACCCGCCGCCCTAGTCTTTTGGCCAAAAGCACGATGACGCCGCAGACGACTCCTAGCTCCCTCGGTCGGATCAGCACCTTCGAGGACGAGAACGATTTAGGAAAAAAATAAGACCCGCAGGTGACTGCGGGTCTTTCAAGCTAGACTGTTTTCCCAGGTGGAAAACCGACTAAGGAGTAGCGCTGGCGCTGGCGCTAGGAGCCGCTTTCGGCTTGTGATGACGGACGGTATGATGCTTCTTGGCCGGAGCAGAAGCAGCGGCGCTAGCAGAAGCGGACGGTGAAGGGTCGGCTGCAAATGCTGCCACGCTGACGCCGAACACCGCCGTGAGCAGAAGAATAACTTTGTTCATGATATTGATAAACAGGTGTTAAGGTTTTCCCACGTTTGTCTTTTTCCCCGATCGGTCGACAAGAGTGATCTCTCACCCCAAACAACCAACCAGAGGTAACCTGCGGCCGCCAAAAACCCAGGTTCGGGCGAAGCAGATTGTGTCGAAGTCGTTCGCGTTCCCAGCGATCACTTTACTCGCCGCTACCGGCCGAATTCGCAGTCGCTCTCACACACGTTACTTCACACGACCAAACCCAAGAAACGTACGGAAGTTTCGAAAATAAATTTCAAGGAGTTCAAGGAGTTCAAGGAGTTCAAGGAGTTTAAGGGAGAAAAAGGAGCCAGAATTCAGGAGCCAGAAGCCAGGAGGCACGGGTCAGGGAAAAACGGCTAGAGGGAATCAGCTTCGTGGACCTCCGGCACTGATTACTGGCCTAGTGATTACTGATTACTCAGCGGAAGCTGGTTTTCCTCCGTTGTAACGCGTGGCCCTTGGCCTCCTGGCTCCTCCCATTGAACTTCTGCAACTCCTCGAACTCCTTGAACTCCTTTCCTTGCACCTTAGGGACCTCTCTGTTACCTGAGATTGCACTTTTTCAGGATTTTAACAAAAGCTCATGGCCAGTCTCACCCTCTCGAAAATCGTCAAGTGTTACGGTAAGACAGAGGTTATCCACGGTGTTGATCTGGAAGTGGCCGATGGCGAATTCGTTGTCTTGGTAGGTCCTTCCGGCTGTGGGAAATCGACGCTATTGCGGATCATCGCCGGTCTCGAAGAGGTGAACGAGGGCGAAGTTTACATCGGTGGCCAGCTGATGAACGAAGTCGACCCGGCAAAACGAGGCGTCGCCATGGTTTTTCAGTCGTATGCTCTCTACCCCCATATGTCGGTAGCAGACAATATGGGCTTCGGGTTACGAATGGCCGGGCGCCCAAAGCAAGAAATCCGGGAGAGGGTGGCCAGGGCTGCGGAGATACTTCAGTTGGCCCCATATTTGAAACGGCGGCCTAAGGAGCTTTCCGGCGGGCAAAAGCAGCGGGTCGCCATCGGGAGAGCCATTGTCAGAGAACCGGAGATCTTTTTATTCGATGAACCGCTTTCTAACTTAGACGCCGAGTTGCGTGTTCAGATGCGGATCGAGCTTTCGAAGCTTCATAGCGGCCTGCAAACGACCATGATCTATGTCACCCATGATCAAGTCGAAGCGATGACTTTGGCAGAGAAAATCGTCGTTTTGAATGAAGGCAAAGTCGAACAGATCGGATCGCCTCGGGACCTTTACTCGCGTCCGGCCAACCTTTTTGTGGCCGGGTTTATCGGATCGCCCAGAATGAATTTTCTGAAGGTGAAAGTCGTAGAGAACCGCTTCGGCGAAATCACCGTAGAGAGCGACGATTTCCTCGGGAGCACCTTATCGGTCCCATCGAACTCTCAGGCCCAAATTGCACCGGGATCGGAGGCGACCCTGGGTATCCGGCCGGAACACCTAACCGTGGTCCCGCAAGCCTCCGGAAAAGGCTTGTTGACGATTGAGGTCGTAGAGATGCTGGGCGAATCCACATACGTCCACGGTCTCACACCGGCTAACAACCGGCTCACCATCGGCATGCGAGGATTTAACGATCTTCGCCACGCTGACTCGGTCGGTTTCGGCTTTGATCTGGAGAACCTGCATCTGTTTGATTCGGAGGGAAAAGTGATCTGAGCCAGGAAAGAGTTCTAGGAGTTGCAGGAGTTCGAGGAGAGGAGCCAGAATCCAGGAGCTAGGAGGCACGCGCTCAGGTAGCCAGAACCGATACAGTTCCAACGTTGGAATGGTGACCCCGGGCTCTGGAAAATTCTGATGCCTCGGAGGAAGATAAACGAGTGAGAGCGATTCTGGGGATCGACGCTGCCTGGACGCAGCTCAACCGAGTGGGCTTGCCCTTGTGACAAAAAAAGCTACGAGATGGGATCTGGTCCCGGCCGCGGCATCTTATCAGAGTTTTCTCGCCCGGCCCCGGTGTAAGATGGCGGATGGGGAGGGATTCGAACCCTCGGTACCTTGCGGTACACACGCTTTCCAGGCGTGCCCAATCGACCGCTCTGGCACCCATCCGAAACGAGCCTACGAGTTTGCTGTCGATTGATCCCTGTTGCAACCCCTTTGTAACGCCGCGATCGCCGTGAACGGACGTGCAGCGTGGACAATTGGCCCGACGCCTGGAGGGGAGCCGCTTTAAGGTTTGGCAGTTCTATGAGGTGGCAGCAGGCGGCTCCCGGGAACGGCTCATCGTATGGCGGTGGCCCACGGAGTCTTTAATTCGTTGCTTACTTGGGCGATGCCTTGGGGAGAATCGCGTGCTGGGTTATTCACGGGAGCCGCCTGCCGGCATAGTTTACAGTGCCTCCCGTTTATTCTCTCCGCTCTTGGGGTGAAGTCCTGCGAGGCGCAAAAGCGGCTCCCCTCCAGGGCGGTGGGCTCACGATCGGCCTGTGTTCCTTAGGAGGACGAGAAGGAGGCGACTACTCACCGATCACGACTCACTTCTTACCTGTGGAGCTTCCGGCGAGAACCGATCGCCAATCGCCTTCAGCTCTGTCTCCAGCTCAGCTTGACTCTCGTTCAGCATTTCCAGTTTCAATTGATAACGATGAAGCTGGATTAGGGCGTGGTTTACCTGACCTCTCAGTTCAACCGATTGCGCCTGAATTTCCTGGCTCTGACGTTCAAGCTCAGTGCGGCGCGCGACCAACTCGGCCGCGGACCGATCGCTGAGATCGAATTTTCTGGGCGACCCCTTCCGGGCATTTCTTAATGCTTCCGTCAATTTCGATGTTGCCGCTTCCAGAAAATGCAGGGATGGCCCGTGATATTCCGGCACCGTGACGATTTGCCCGCAATGGACGCAGGTCAGGGACAACCCGGCCCCTTCCAGATCAACGACAAGTTCCCCGTGACAATGGGGACATTCAAATACGATATCCCGTTCGGTGATTTCCAGCCCTTCACGCTCGACCCTTTCCGGATTCTCAAGCGGATTAGGAGTGTCACGTGGTGCAGAGTCGCTCATCGGGGCCAGATTCCATTTTGACGAGAGTGCCGCCTGAAGTTGGGTAAATCAAGCGGACCGCTGAAGTTTGGCAGAAACGAATGAACGGAACGCTTTGGCGCACCCGGGTGTGCCACGTGCGCCAAGATGACACAGAATTAGGGATGCCGAACACAGGTAAGTAATCGTAATCCATTGATAATAAACGAGTTAACGTAACAGCAGCTGATTGGCACGAGAGCGGCTTAGAGTCTTCACGCGATTTTATGGCTAAGATTCTAGGTATCGATCTTGGCACCACAAACTCCTGTATGGCGGTCATGGAGGGTGGTGAACCAGTTGTAATTGAAAACTCTGAAGGCGGGCGGACGACTCCTTCGATTGTTGCCTTCACGAAAAGCGGAGAACGCGTTGTCGGTCAAGCAGCGAAACGACAAGCGGTAACCAACGCAAAGAACACGATTTTCTCGATCAAGCGTTTCATGGGACGGAAGTTCGATGAGGTGCAAGCGGAAACCAGGCGGGTTCCCTATAAGATTGTAAAAGCTGCCAACGGTGACGCTCATGTCGAGGTGGAGGTAGGATCGGAGAAGAAGGCATTCTCGCCGCCAGAGATTTCCGCGATGATCTTGGCCAAGCTGAAGGCCGATGCGGAAGCGAAGCTTGGAGAGACGATCACTCAGGCAGTCATTACGGTGCCGGCCTATTTCAATGATTCGCAACGAAACGCCACCAAAGACGCCGGCCGGATCGCCGGGCTGGAGGTGTTGAGAATCATCAATGAACCAACGGCAGCATCTTTGGCTTACGGTCTCGACAAGAAAAAGGACGAGAAGATCGCTGTCTACGATTTGGGCGGTGGCACTTTCGACATTTCGGTTTTGGAGATCGGCGATGGAGTCTTTGAAGTCCGCGCGACCAACGGAGACACCCATTTGGGTGGTGACGATTGGGACGCGAAAGTCATGGACTGGATCATCGCAGAGTTTAAGGCTGAAACCGGGATTGATCTGAGTTTACAAGCGGACGCGATTCAGCGGATCAAAGAAGAAGCGGAAAAAGCGAAGATTGCGCTTTCGTCCTCGCAGGAATACGAGATCAACCTGCCCTTCATTACGGCCGACGCGAGTGGACCGAAGCATATCCAAAAGAAACTCACGCGCGCCAAACTGGAGCAACTGACTGACGACCTTTTCCAGCGAACGGTCGGGCCGGTCAAAGATTGTTTGCGGGAGGCCAAACTTTCGGCCAGCGAGATGAATGAGCTCGTATTGGTCGGTGGTATGACCCGCATGCCGAAAGTGATCGAAACGGCGCGCGGCTTAATCGGTAAAGAGCCGCATAAAGGGGTCAATCCGGACGAAGTCGTGGCCGTTGGTGCTGCCATCCAAGGTGGCGTATTGAGAGGAGACGTTAAGGATGTCTTACTGCTCGATGTCACGCCGCTGAGCTTGGCGATCGAAACCTTGGGCGGCGTTGCCACCAAGATGATTCCGCGCAATACCACTATCCCGACCCGGAAATCCGAGATTTTCTCGACGGCGACGGACAGCCAGCCGGGTGTCGAAATTAAAGTAGTGCAGGGTGAGCGCGAGTTTGCCCGGGACAATAAGAGTCTGGGCACGTTTCATCTGGACGGTATCCCGCCGGCCCCGCGCGGCGTCCCTCAAATCGAGGTGACCTTCGATATCGATGCGAACGGCATTCTGAATGTGTCAGCCAAAGATCTCGGCACGGGCAAGGAACAGAAAATCGCGATCACCGGTTCGAGCGGATTGTCCAAGGACGAGATCGACAAGATGCGCCAGGACGCGGAGGCTCACGCCGAAGAAGATAAACGGGCCAGAGAATTGGCCGAGATCAGAAACAACGCCGACAATCTAGCATACCAGTGCGAGAAACAGCTTAGTGAGCTGGGTGAGAAACTTTCTGCTGACCAGAAGCAAACGGTCCAGGACGCTATCAAAGAGGTGCGCGAGGTGTTAAAGGGCGAAGATAGTGACGCTATCAAGCGAGCCACCGAGAACCTGCAGACCCGATTCCAAGCGGTGAGCGCCGAACTCTACAAGCAAGCCGCGGCCAATCAGCCGGGCGGCGGTGCCGGTACCACGGGCTCGGCAGAGCCGAAGCCAGAAGGTAAAGAGGGCGAGCACGTGGTTGATGCCGATTTCGAGGTGGTCGACGAAGACAAGAAGAAATCCTGACGCTAACTTTTGAAGTGTTTCCGGTTGAGGCTAGCAGTCCATCCTTCGCTGCAGCTCAACCGGTGCATAATAAACCCCAAAGTAAAAGGAGGATAAATTAGTTATGGCAATTAATGTAAAACCTCTCGGCGATCGGGTGTTAGTTCAGCCGCTCGACGAGAAGGAAGTAAAAAAAGGCGGCATCATTATTCCTGACACGGCAAAAGAAAAGCCGCAGGAAGGAACGGTGGTTGCCATCGGAACAGGGAAACTCGACGATAACGGGAAGAAAGTCGAATTTAACGTCAAAGTCGGTGACAAGGTGCTGATCTCCAAGTACGGCGGCACCGAAATCAAGATCGACGGTGATAACTATCTGATCATGCGCGAGGACGACATCCTTGGCATTCTTGGATAACAACGAACATTAGAATCGATACTCAACTTACTTTATGGCAGCTAAACAATTGCAATTCGACGAGTCAGCTCGTCACGCACTGCTGCGCGGCGTAGAAAAACTCGCCAAAGCAGTGAAGGCGACGCTCGGGCCATCGGGCCGAAACGTCATCCTGGACAAAAAATTCGGTAGCCCGACCATCACTAAGGATGGCGTTACGGTAGCGAAGGAAATCGAGCTCGAGGACTCGTATGAGAATATGGGCGCACAGCTGGTCCGCGAGGTCGCTTCCAAGACTTCGGATCTGGCTGGTGACGGCACCACCACCGCGACGGTTCTAGCCGAGGCGATCTTCCGCGAGGGTTTGAAGAACGTCACCGCGGGCGCCAACCCAACCTCCTTACAACGGGGTATTCAAAAAGCGGTTGATGCGATCGTGGAAGAACTGAAGAAGATCTCGAAGAAGGTCTCCGATCGGACCGAAATCGCTCAGGTCGCCACGGTCTCAGCTAACTGGGACCAGACCATCGGCGAAATCATCGCTGACGCTATGGACAAGGTCGGCAAGGACGGCACGATCACGGTTGAAGAAGCCAAGTCGATCGAGACCACCTTGGAAGTGGTGGAAGGCATGCAGTTCGATAAGGGCTACCTTTCTCCTTACTTCGTAACCAATGCGGAGAGCATGGAAGCGTCGTTGGAAAATGCTTATATCCTGATCCACGAGAAGAAGATCTCGAGCCTCAAGGACCTGCTCCCGGTACTCGAAAAAGTGGCCAAGGCTGGCCGTCCGCTATTGATTATCGCTGAAGATGTCGAGGGCGAAGCTCTCGCGACGCTGGTCGTGAACAAGCTGCGCGGCACTCTTCAGGTTGCTGCTGTCAAAGCTCCGGGCTTCGGCGATCGCCGCAAAGCGATGCTCGAAGACATCGCGATCCTCACTGGGGGTCGTTGCTTTACCGAGGACCTCGGTATCAAGTTGGAAAACATCACGTTGGACGACCTGGGCAGGACCAAGCGCGTCACCATCGACAAAGAGAACACCACCATCGTTGAAGGTGAAGGTTCTACGGCTGATATCCAAGGCCGGGTGAGTCAGATTCGCCGCCAGATCGAAGAAACTACCTCCGATTATGATCGGGAGAAGCTGCAAGAGCGTCTCGCGAAATTGGCGGGTGGCGTTGCCGTCATCAATGTTGGTGCGGCTACCGAAACCGAAATGAAGGAGAAGAAGGCTCGCGTGGAAGACGCGTTGCACGCCACTCGTGCCGCAGTGGAAGAAGGCATCGTCGCCGGGGGCGGCGTTGCGTTAATCCGGGCCCAGAAAGCGCTCGATGCAGTTAAGTTGGAAGGAGACGAAAAAGTGGGTCTTCAAATCGTCTATCGGGCGGTTGAATCCCCGCTTCGCCAACTAGCCGACAATGCCGGTCGCGAAGGCGCGCTGATCGTACAAGAGGTGAAGAACCGCCAAGGTAACGAAGGTTACAATGTGGCGACCGACCAATACGTCGACCTCGTGAAGGCTGGCGTTGTTGACCCGACCAAGGTGACCAGAACCGCGCTCCAAAATGCGGCTTCTATCTCCGGGTTGCTGTTGATGACTGAAGCCCTGGTAACAGAAATTCCGGAGAAAGATAAACCGGCCGGTGGTTCTCCAGGTGGCATGCCCGGTATGGGCGGAATGGACTACTAAGAGAGCAGTCCAGCTAAGTACTTCGAAAACCCGTCCCGCCTTAACGCTGGGCGGGTTTTCCTTTCCCGCCCAGCCCGTCGAAAACGTGCGTCCAGAGCGAGCCGGTACAGTGGACGGAGTGGACGGTGGTAGAAAGAGTAGACAGAGTAGACACAGTGATATCAGGCGTCTGTCGATCGGGCGTCCACTCTGTCCAGTAGGTCCACCTCGTCCACTGTAGTGAGGCCCGTTCCGCCACTCCTCGAAAAAAGCAGTAGAATGCTCCGGCGTAGCCGGAGTATTCTACTGCTGCAGAAAGGATTGAGACGAGTGAATCGATCGAAAGAGGCAGCAAAGGGGCGCTAACTCCTATGGACTGGCTCAAGTTTTTCGTTCTAGTCCTTTCCGGCGTGTTCGCGGTCTATCAATATGCGATGGTCAGGCACGATCTGGTTAGCCGTCATTCGACTCCCGATTTGCCGAGCCGGCACGAACCTTCGAACCTCGATACCATCGTCTATGTCTTGCTACTCGGAGGAGACCTTTTGGCGACCGTCATCTATGCGCTGCGCTTTGGGACAGGCGGCCTGGCTAATGCAACTGCTTGGGGGGCGGTCTTTTGTCTCGGTGTATGTCTCGTGATCGCGATCTGGTGGGTTATCCCGTTCCGAGATCTACCCCCGGAACAAGACTTAAGCGGCATCCCTTTCCCGGTCTCTGGTGAACAAACCTTACGGATAGTCCGAATCACTTCCGCGGTCTTCTTTCTCCTCGGATTTCTTTTGCTCTGTGCCTCAGTATCGGCTTAACAAACCTTTCTTATTGAACACTTCGTTTATGGATTTAAGGAACAGAGGATATGGCTACGGACGTGCGCGCCAAACGCGCCTCTTTTCATGCTCTCCATCAAGAGGGATGCTTTGTCTTGCCTAACCCATGGGACGTTGGTGGAATAAGGCGTCTCGAGAAGGCTGGGTTCAAAGCGCTGGCTTCGACCAGCGCTGGTGCCGCCTGGGCATTAGGACGTAACGACGGCGACTTGTCTCGTGACGAAGTGCTCGAACATTTACGTTTCCTCTGTGACGCCACCGATTTACCGGTTAACGCCGATTTCGAATCGGGTTTCGCCGATGAGCCGGAGGATGTTGCGGCCAACGTAAGCCTTGCTCTGGACACCGGTGTGGCCGGACTCTCTATCGAGGACCGAACCGAACGTTCTCTTTACGAATTGCATCTGGGAGTGGATCGGATCAAGGCTGCGCGAGAGGCTATTACGAACTCGGGCCAAGACGTGATTTTGGTTGCGCGGTCGGAAGGATTCCTAATTGGACGCACCGATCTAACCGCTACGATTGAGCGACTAGTCGCCTACGCGGATGCCGGAGCCGATTGCTTGTGTGCTCCTGGTATTAGAGACCTTTCCGTTATGGCTAAAGTGGTTTCGGCCGTGGCGCCGAAGCCTCTGAATGCTCTGCTTCTTGGCCCCGAGATGGACGTTGCCAGCCTGGCCGATATTGGCGTCAGGCGTGTGGGGAGGCTTAGCCGCCGCGGCCTGGGCAGGATTTGGTAATGCTCTACAGCTCCTGATCGAAAAGGGAACCTTGCCCAAGCGGGAATAGGCGACTCTCTTTGCCAGCCTGGAAAGAGCGATATCGGGGCTGCTCAGGTCGTTGGCGCGTCTTTCCCGGCCCTAACTATAGAGGCCAATGCAAAAGGCCGCTCAAGCCGACGATGATCAGATAAAGCGCCACGATGAAGTTTAACAGCCGCGGCATGATTAGAATCAGAACGCCCGCTATCAAGGCCACGACTGGCCCTAAAGAAAACGAAAGAGTCACTGCCGCTAACCAGGTGAAGTTTTCCATAGATCTTTCCTACCTTAAGATCGCTTTGCTATTACCAGATGGTCGTCTGTAACACAAGTCCGGCCATCAGTTTATCGGCTTAGCCCACCTGCAAAAGTACGATGACGCGCTCCTGGGAACTGGAAAAATGCGCGACCGTCAAAACTGCGGCGCGAAGTTGCAACTCGGGATCCCTATGGGAATAAACTATAGAGCTAGGCGTTTACATAGGTGAGCACCTGAGCAGACAGAAGGGACGCTAGCTATGCTATCAGAGTTTTATCGCATTTCGGTCCGAAGGTTGGTCGGCTGGTACTTCAGTCTTCGAAAAGCCGCTTCCTTCGCGTTATTTCTAGCTTCGGCGAGCTTACCGGTCGCAAGTAAAGCAGACCAAGGAAGCCCCCCAGTGGGGCTCTGGAAAGCCGAGGATGGCCAGATCGAGATTTTTGAGGTGGACGGAAAGTTGAACGGGAAAATCGCTGCGCTTAACAAGGAGTACACAACGGACGGGATTGAGAAAACCGACATATCTAATCCTGATCCGACAAAAAAAAGCCGGCCACTCATCGGGCTGGTTTTCATGACCGGCTTCACGCCGGAAGGATCAGGACGCTGGGACCATGGAACCGTTTACGATCCAAAGACGGGTAATACTTACGCGTCATTCCTGGAGTACACCGGGGGCGATACCCTGAAGTTGAGAGGCTATATCGGAATCTCGCTAATTGGCCGGACTGCGGTTTGGACCAAGGTAAAGGAATAAGGCCGAGAAACAGCCGATCCGGTGACCAATGGCGAACGAGTGAGAGATGAGAACGCTCGTGGCTTTCCTATTAGGGTTGATAATCGGCGGAGTAGCAGTGTTGTTCCTTCCTGATCCCAGAAGAAACGAACTAAACGCGGAGATTCGGACGCAGACGGACGCGCTGCAAACGGAGCTCCATAAGTTTGGCGACCAGCTTAAGACTCTTTCGCTACCTAAACCGGAAAATGCTTCTCCCTCTCCCTCCGCCTCTGCAAGCGGAACCCCGTGAGTTTGCGTCTATTCGTGGCCTGCCGCGTCCGGAGGCTTGGCGGAGGCGGGTCCATTCGCGGTTTGTCTTTGTCTATGGCCGGGCACTCCGGGGCTGGGTCCGGCTCCAGTCCGTTTCCGGGGTGCACCCGTTTTCCCTCCGTCTCTCCATAGCTCCCAGTAAACGCTGAGACGCTCGACAAAACGAGCCGGCTTCTCGACGTAAATCATACGGGCGCGATTAAGGGAGAAGAGCTTAAGCCGCTGACGTCGCCGGTCAATCGCGCGAAGGAGCGCTTGGCGTGCCTTAACTTGTTCTTCGGTATCACTCGATTCGAAAGGCAGCTGTAAAATCTTTTGTTGGATCAAGGCAAAGTCGTGATCATCACCTAACCCGTCCGAAAGCTCATCTAGCGCATCGATCCAGGCATGAAGAGCGGACGGCCAAATCTTTCTGAGTAACCGCAGCTGATACCCCAACGCTTTGGCTTGCTTACGGATCTCGTGCCAAAGCTCATCGGTCGCGTTCTCCATCCCAATCGTATCGACAATCCGGTAGTGTTGGCGACCTCGCCGGTAAGTGCGCTCCAACCCGGTTGCCAGGAGCATGCTCCCTCGCTGGATAACGCCAGTAGCAAAGAGCCAATCGGGTATCCGGGTACGCATACTCGACAACATCTCAGCGACCGTTCTTAAGTCACGTTGGGTTAGTGACCGAGCGGCTTCGGTTTGCATTTGCTGTCTGAGCCGATCGACGATTTGCCGGCCGGCGGGTTGCAACGCCTCTCCTTTCGGCTGTTCCTGAGGGCCAAAAAGCTTTTCCAGAGCCTCCAGTAATGCTGCCGCGTCACGGTTGCTTGAGAGCGTCCGGCCGGCGTCGCGTAAGACCAGGTTTTCCTGGCCTCGGGTTGCCTTGACCAAATGCCCGCGAGCTAGCTGGAGGAGAGCGCGTAAACTCTTCAGGTCTTTTCTGATCTCATGGACATCGTCCGGACTTGGCCGCGGCTTAATCCCAGCCGCGGCGATCGCCTGCTCCAACCGTTCACTCGCAATTCGTTTTACCCCGTCAACCGGCGTTTCGTGATTTTCAAAGCGAAAAGCCATATCGACCTAGTGTCCTGTCCTATAAATAACATGGCTTTCGTCCGGCAGCTGCCGGATCAGTTGGCTGTTTTTCAAGGCGCGAACGACGAGCATATCTGAATTGATACGTAAGGAGTGAGCAACGCGGAAAAACGATAGGGACGAGCTCAGGCTCGTCCCTGTCACAAGACCAATACTTCGCTACGTCGCGCTAACCCGGAAAACGACGTGCATCAAGCTGGCCGTTGGGCAGCCCGGCTATTTCATGGCGTCCACCATCTTCTGGGCGCACGCCGTTACAAATGTCTGGAATTTGGTCGCTTCATCAGCCTTTACCTTGCCAGACACTTGAGCCGCCTGAGCTTGCAATTCGGGCAGTTTCGCTTGCAGTGCCGTAATTTTGCTGCTGTCACCGGCTTTCACTGCCTTGTACGCCTCAAGGTAGTCGTCTACAAACTGGGAGTACGCTTTTACAAAGGTGTTTACTTCCTGGTCGCTAAACGTCGGGATGTCGTCGCCAAGCGCTCGGCTGGAAACGAAGCTGCCCACCGTTATCAAGGCTAGAGCCAAACAGAGGTTTCGTAAGGTATTAGAGAATCTTTTCATGTGATTTGGCGGGGGGCTTTGATGACTAGCTTTTTCTACTTAGTAGCGTCAATCATTTTCTCGGTGTAGGTCGCGATAAACTCCTCGTATTTTTGGACTTCCTCCGGCTTCGATTTTAGCTTTTCGGCCACGCTCGCCACCTTGCCTTGCAATTGCGTCACCTGAGTCTTTACCTGGTCGAACGCCGACTTATTACCGGTTTTCGCCGATTGATAAGCTTGAATATACTTGGTTACAAAATCGGCGTAGTTTTTAACAAAATCAGTTACGTCTTGATCGCTGAATTTGGGTAATTCGTCTGCCCGGACCTGCAGAGGGAGGAGCGACAAAAGCAGAGCCGACAGCGGGGCAAAAAGACGACAGCCCATCGAGGTAAAAAACGGCGTCATGGCGACCTTTGTAGCCTGGTTGTGCAACTACGCTCTTTTTAAGCGACTCGCCTAATCAAAAGCAATGCTGTTTGCTGACCGGCCGCAGATTTAGCCTTTTACTGCTCCAGCGGTCAGCCCCTCGACGATCCGGTATTGGAAGATCATGACGAGTAGCACCAGTGGAATCGTGACCACCATCGAGCCGGCCATGATAGAGCCCCATGGTTGCTCAAAGGAGGTACTCCCGGCGAATTGCGAAATCACCACCGGAACCGTCTTCATCGTGTCCGTTACGGTGAAGGTGAGAGCAAACAAGAATTCGTTCCAGGCAGCGATGAATGCCAAGAGACCGGTCGAAACCAGACCGGGCATGGTGAGAGGAAGCAAGATATCCCAAAACACTTTTAGCGGCGATGCCCCATCGACATAAGCAGCTTCTTCCAGCTCTTTGGGTAGGCTACGGAAATATTGGGTCATAACCCAAATCGTGAATGGCATCGTGAAGATCAGGTAGGTCAGGATCAGTCCTTGCCGCGAGTTAAATAAATCCAGCGTCTTCAGCATGACGAATAGCCCCGAGAGGACGGAGATGGTGGGGAACATCGTCATGGTTAAGATCAGGTAAAGCACGGCGCCTTTAAACCGAAATGGAAGGCGTCCCAGGGCGTAGGCACACAAACTCCCAAGCGCTAGAGCAATCAGAACGGTAGAACCCGCTACAACCACGGAGTTAACCAGGGCCGCCACGAACCTGGCATCCTTAAACACTGACGCGTAATGATCCAGCGTTAAGGCGGTAGGCAGAAGCTTCGTCGAGAAGAGCTCGCTGCTGGGCCGGAACGATGACAGCAACGCCCAGACGAACGGGAACAGATTGAAGACGATGATTGCGACGACCAACAGATAGAAGAGGCACCGCAGGACCACACTCCGATTGTCGGCCTTTTTGGTTGCGCCTGCGTTGGTCGGGACTTCTAGAGTCGCGGCTGTTTTAGTAGCATTGCTCATTCGAAGCTAGTCCGGCTAAAGCGTGTGTACATGATGACAAACAGCATGATGACAATCAGGATGATCACCGAGGTGGCGGACCCCACGCCCGCGTCGAGAAACGAGATCAGCTGTTGCTGATTGTAAACCGCCATCGTCGCCATGTTCCCTTGACCTCCCACCATCACGTAGAAGATGTCGAATACTCGGAGCGCATCGAGGGTCCGAAAAATGAGCGCAACGAGCAACGTGGGTGTCACCAACGGGAGGGTGATGGCCCAGAATTGGCGAACCTTGGAGGCTCCATCGATGGAGCCTGCCTCATATAGGTCCTTTGGTATCAACTGCAAGCCAGCCAATAGAAGCAAGGCCATGAAAGGCGTGGCCTTCCACACATCGACCGCGATAATAACCGGCAGCGCGGTCGCCGGAGTCGCCAGCCAGGCGATTTTCTGCGGTAGGATATGCAAATCGGTGAGGACGATGTTCACGACCCCATAGATGTCGTTCACCATCCATTTCCACACCTGTGCCGACACTACAGTCGGAATCGCCCATGGCACCAGGATTGCGACTCTCAGTAGCGTGCGACCCTTAAATTTCGAGTTCGCCACCATCGCGATCATCAAACCCAAAATGCTCTCCAGCACGACGGACACGACGGTGAATATCAACGTATTACTAACTGCGCTCCACCAGTCGGGATCCGACAAAACGAATGCGAAATTATCAAACCCGACGAAGCTTGGCGGGGTAACCCCGTCAAGCTTGTACTTCAGAAGTGAGTAGACCAGAACCTGGATGGTCGGGTAGGCGATGATCAGTAAGACAACGACCACCGAAGGCATGATCAGAAACCACGCTAACCGCTTCTGACGGGCGTAGAGATCGATTTCTTTGATCACCGTGCGTATGTTCCGGTTGACCGACTTACCGCACAATCCGTTTCGCGACTCGCTCGACGTCAGAAACTGCTTGCGGAGACGTTTCGCCACCAGTCAGGACCTTATTCACGCTCTGGAAGAAGACCGTCGAGACCTGATTATAATCCACGCCTGTGACCGTTGACGGCCGAGCAATGGCATTATTCAATATGTCGACTGCATTCGCGAACCAAGCATTCTTTGCCAGTACATCCGGGTCTTTGTAAACCGCGGGACGGGTTGGCAATTCGCTTAGATCGACGGCTCGCCTCTTCTGGATTTCTGCTGAACAGAGAAAACGCGCTAGATCAGCCGCTGCGTCCGCGTTTTTGGAGTACGCGGAAACCATCAACTGCCAACCGCCCAAGCAAGCCGCATTTTTCCCGTCCGCTCCACCTTTCGGCAGCACTGTCGCGGCAAATTTTCCGGAGATCACACTCTTTGGATCCTGGCCCAGAGCATAGGCATATGGCCAGTTCCGCATAAACGCGGCATTACCGGCCTGCCAGATGTTCCTGGCTTCCTCTTCACCGTAACTGACCACACCCTGGGGAGAGATTGTCCCAACCCAGTTTTTCGCCGCTTCGAGCGCCTTAATCGCGTTCGGGTTATTGATTGTGACCTTTTTGTCCGGGTCGATGATCGTGCCGCCGCCATAACTGTAAACCCACTCAATCGCATTACAGGTCACGCTCTCGCTCGCTTTACCTTCAAAAACAAAACCTTGAAAATCCGCTTTGCCCGCCTGGCGTTCGCCGTCCTGAATTTTCTTGGCCATTTCCGCTAGCTCTTCCCAAGTCTTCGGCGGTTCTTTGTATCCGTACTTCTCCAAAAGGTCGGTGCGATAATAAAGGACGCCTGCATCAGTATAGAGCGGCAGACTGACGAGCTTCCCTTTCACCGTGTTATTCTCGATAATGCGTGGGAAATACTCTTTGATCTCGTCGTCTTTGACGTATTTCTTCAGATCGGCAGCATGAGCCGCAGCGATCCCCTGCCAAATCACGTCGATCATGTAAACGTCAACGTCCCCGCTTTTCGCGGCCCAATATTGCTGGAATAACTGTAAGGTCGCAGAAGCGTCGTTAGGGCGACTGATATAATCGACCGTATTTCCAGTCTTTTTCGCCCATTCTTCGGCTACGACTTTGGTCCACCGGCCGCCTTCTCCGACATCAGAGTCGCCGGCAAAATGGATGGTTACTCCAGCGCGCAGCGCGGTTGGCAGTAAAAGTGCCGTAGCCGCTGCCAAAAATGATCTAGACAGAATACGCCCGTACGACGGGGAAGGATTGTTGCTCATTGGGGGTTTTTAGAACAAGGATTGGGGTCTGGCTTCAGTTAACAGGTAGCAAACTGAGGTGTCAAGCGTTGGTCGAGGTGACAAATGATAAATGACAGATGACAGATGACAAATCGTGCTGGGACAAGCGGATAGGCAGCAGGCAGGAGGGAATAGTCGATAGCCAATAGCCGATAGCCAAGATAAGACGGCCCGCGTTCCTGCTCGTCCCAATTGGCCTCCGGGTTGCACCTGGAGAGAAAACGATTCAAGGTCCTGGTATCATCGAGTTATAAAGCTAGGCCTGCATGGATTATCACTTTGGGTTCGGTAATTGGTGAAGATTCCAGCGGGCTAGCGTTTCCGGTATGCGAATTCTGGTCGTTGACGACGAAAAAAATATCCGCCAGGCGATGGCCACGGCTTTGGAAGTGATGGATCATGAAGTGGCGACAGCTTCCACCGCGCAGGAAGCGCTGCGGCGCATGGAGGCAGGTCCGTTTCAGGTGATCTTGCTGGACCTCAAGCTCCAGCAGGACAGCGGCCTGGACTTATTGGGGGAAATATCTCGCCGGGATCCGAACGCATCGGTGGTTATCGTCACCGCCTATGCATCGATCGAGACCGCGGTAGAAGCGATGCGGCGGGGCGCTTTCGATTTTCTGGCTAAACCCTGTACTCCGGAGCAGGTCCGACAGGTCTTGGAAAGGGTCGAGCAAACCAGACGACTTCAAAACCGGGTTTTGGAGCTCGAGACCAGGTTGAAAGCCGAGGCTCCCGAGCTCGACCTGGAGTCAGAGGCTCCGGTCATGGAAAAGACTCTTAGCATTGCCACAAAAGTCGCTGCTAGCGAAGCCACCGTTCTGATTCTAGGCGAAAGTGGTACGGGTAAGAGTATGCTCGCCCGCGCCATGCATGAGCGAAGCTCTCGTTCCAGGGCGCCATTTGTCACAGTGAGCTGTCCAAGTCTATCCCGGGACCTATTGGAAAGTGAGCTTTTCGGTCACGTGAAAGGCGCTTTTACCGGAGCACTGGTTGAGACCGTCGGAAAGGTCACAGTGGCAGAAGGCGGCACCTTATTTCTTGATGAGATCGGCGACTTGCCATCCGAAATTCAAGCTAAACTGTTGCGGCTGCTGCAAGAGAAAGAATACGAACGCGTTGGAGATACCCGATCTCGCCGAGCCAATGTGCGCATCATTTCCGCGACTAACAAAGATCTTGGTCCGGCTGTCACCGCCGGCCGGTTCCGAGAGGATCTTTACTACCGTCTGAACGTTATTTCGATTCAACTTCCGCCCTTGCGCGATCGCACCGTGGACCTGGCGCGCATCGCAGAAAAGCAGCTCCAATTTTTTTCGCGGAGGTCCGGTAAACCCGCGCTCACTTTCTCTCCGGAAGCAATGCAAGCGATGCGGGCCTACTCCTGGCCGGGGAACTTGAGAGAGTTGAGGAACGTCATTGAGAGAGCAGTGATTCTGGCCGAGACCGACCGAATCGAACCCGGCGACCTCGGAGACATCGCTCAAGGCGCAGCCGAATTTCGTCTCGGCGGCAGAGTGAGCCTCGAGGAAATCGAGAACGAGCACATTCGAAAAGTTCTCGCAAACTCTAGGACGATTGATGAGGCAGCCGAGATTCTTCAAATCGACCCGGCCACGCTCTATCGACGCAAAAAACGGCTCTAGAATCCTGGAGCGTGCCTCGCTTGCGAGGCCAGCAAGCCCCTCGGTAGAGGCGACTGTCCATGAGGTTTAACGGCGTGGATTATCTAACGTTGAACCGAAGCAACAGATTATCCTTACCTCAACGCGCAGTCGCCATCCGAGCGCTGGAATGGCGACTGCGTGTTGAGGTAAGGCACACGTGCGGCTTCGACACATCATGGAGGTAGAGTTTATCGTTAACCCCGTTGACAGTCGCCGCTACCGAGGGGCTTGCGAACCGTGAACCGTGAACCGCGAACGTTCAGCCGACTCGCAGTTTGCGACCCATCCTGGGGAGAATCTCGCATGTTACGACCAACGACTCGTTCGCGAGAGCATACGACAACCGAGTCTTAGGGGAGAAGGGGCAGAAATCAAAACCTCCATCCGGAATGGCACGGCCCAAGCTTGATACGGCAACCCGCGCGTCGCGTTTAGTTTACACTTAGAGATGAAAAGGCGAATTTTTCTTGGGCTCGCCCCGATTTTGGTCCTGCTCGCAGGGATCGGCATCTATGCCATTGTCTTGCTCAAAGCCTTGGGCGGCAAAATCGATCTCACGCTGAAAGAGAACTATCGGAGCGTGGTAGCCGGCCGCCAGATGAGAGAGAGCCTGCAAGCGATGGATTCAGGCCTCGTTTTGGTTTTGGTCGGTGAAACCGCCCTCGGGACCAAGATCTACCAGCAAAATCAACCCGTTTTCGCCAAGAATCTGGTGGCCGAAGAGCACAACATCACTCTGCCGGGTGAGCAGCAACTAGCAGATACCCTGCGGCAGGAGTTCACCACTTATCAATCCGAGGTTCAACACTTCAACGAGATTTCCGACCCGGAACAGAAGCACCGGTTCTACTTTGAAACTCTCCAAGCTTTGGGGACCAAGATCAAAGACACCGCTCAGGAGGTTATTCGTATCAATGAAGAGAACATGTTGAACGAAAACCAGGGAGCGCGCTCATTGAGCACCAATTCCAGCCGTTACCTTTCTTTGGCCGTCGCGATCGGCATCATCGCAAGCTTGTTTTTTGCATTCCGGTTGCAGCAGTCGATTGTCCGATCGCTTCACACGCTGACGTCAGTCGCGAAAGAGCTGGGAGAGGGCAACCTAGACCAGCTGGTGCCGGTTTCTTCCCACGACGAAATGGGGCAGCTGGCCGCCGCGTTTAACAAGCTGGCGTCGAAACTGCGCGCCTATCGGCAAGTCACTACCGACCAGGTCCTTCAGGCCCGGCAAATGACCGAGATCACGCTTTCCGCATTTCCTGACCCGATTTTTGCTTACACACCGGACAAGAAGTTCAGTTTTACTAATCCCGCGGCGGAGCGGCTTTTAGCCAAATTAAACGGGCGCTTACCCGATGCGCTGCTCCTCGAAGTCGAAAACGTCTTGCGTGGTGCGCCGGACTTCTTACCCGCCAGCTTCGAAAAAGCGATCACTCTTCGACTGCACGGTTACGAGCTTCATCTTCTGCCTCGTATCATCGGGATGCGCGACGAGGCAGGCAACTTGTTCGGCGCCGCCATGATCCTGCAGGACGTCACGCGTTTTCGTCTGATGGATGAAGTAAAAACCAATTTAGTCTCGACTGTGAGCCATGAGCTGAAGACCCCTCTGACCAGCATCCGCATGGGGCTCCATTTGCTTTTGGAAGAGCGTATCGGATCGGTCAACACGAAACAGACCGAACTGCTGTTGGCCGCACGCGAGGATTCGGAGCGGTTGCTCAAGATCATCAATGATCTCCTGGACCTGGCACGCCTGGAATCGAATACCACTCAGCGAACGTTCCAGAAGATTTATCCCAAGACCTTGATCACCAGCGTGGTGCAAGATCTGGAGCCCACGGTTGAAGCCCACGGCAGCCGCCTCAAATTCGACGCGGAAGCTGATCTGGAGCCGGTAGCCGTTGACGTTCAACAGATCCGTCACGTCTTCTTGAACCTGGTCTCAAACGCCGCTAAACATTCGGAGCCCGGCAGCGAGATTCTACTTCGAGCCAAACGGACCGGCGCAGGAATTAGATTTTCGGTAATTGATCGCGGCAGCGGAATCCCCTTGGAGTATCAATCCAAGATCTTCGAACGTTTCTTCCGGATTCCCGGGACTGAACGTGGCGGAGTGGGCCTGGGATTAGCTATCGCCCGCGAGATCGTCCTAAGCCATGGAGGCACCATTGGTCTGGAAAGCCGATCCGGAGAAGGAAGCGAGTTCTACTTTGATCTCCCCCTAGCTGAGAGAAAGGCGGCATGAAACGGATACTGATCGTCGATGACGAACCCAATGTCCGGTTGAACTACCGGATCACTTTAGAGCTGGAGGGATACCTGGTTGATGAGACCGGGATGAGTACGGAAGCGCTCAAGAAGGTGAAAGTCGATAAATTTGATCTAGTCATTCTCGACATGCGGATGCCCCGAATGGGTGGCCTCGACTTATTAGGCGCTATGCGCGCCCAGAGAGTGATGACGCCGGCGATTATCATTACCGCTTTCAGCGATGTTCCTAACGCCGTGCGGGCAATCCAACTGGGAGCCAGCGACTTTTTGCAGAAACCACTCCGGCCCGAGGACCTGCGCCGGGTGGTCAAGGAGGTGCTAGCTCGAAACGATCAGTCGGGAAAAAAACCTGAGGTAGCGGATTTTGAGCGCGCCGCCAGCGAAGCCCGCCGGCTGATGCAGTTAGGTGATTTGGGAGCCGCTAAAGGCCACGTTCTGCACGCGATCGAACTGAATACGAACTCGCCCGATAGTTTTAATTTAGCTGGCGAGTTGGCGGAACGAACCGGTGATGTCGAGCGGGCCCGCAAGCTCTTTGAAGCGGCCATAAAACTGGATGGAAACAATGTCGCTGCCAGAGAAGGGCTGCGCCGGGTATTTCAAGCGCTTCATCCCGCCGAGTCTGGTAGGCCGATAGAACCGCGCCATAACCAGGCCAATCATGTCGATTAGCGTGTGCTCGATCGAAACCTAAAGAACCTAACCTAACATTATGTCTGATATTATTTATGTCGGAATCAGCATCGGATCCTTCGTAGTTCTGGCGCTGTTCACCTGGGGGTGTAAAAACGTCTAATTCGTCGGCTGACTCTTTATGGAAAATCTACTCGTCGGTATCGTTTCAATCGGACTTATCGTCTACCTGATCTTCAGCATGATTCGGCCGGAAAAGTTTTAACCGCTGCTTTTAAAATTAGATAGCACATGAACATCCTAGGCTGGTTGGAATTGGCGATCTACCTGATCGTCCTCTTAGTTATCACTAAACCGCTCGGTATCTACCTGGTTCACGTCTTGGACACCAATGGCAAGACCTTCCTGGATCTAGTGGTTAGACCTTTGGAAAAGCTCACCTATCGGCTCTTTGGCGTCGATCCGGAAAAAGAGCAATCCTGGCTTCAGTATACCATCGCGATGTTGATCTTCACCGCGGTTACGGTCCTGTTTACTTACGGAATTCTCCGTCTTCAGGGGTTCCTACCGCTAAATCAGGATCCAAAAACATTTCAGGCGGTTACCGATCACGTCGCGTTCAATACGGCTATCAGCTTTTCTACGAACACGAACTGGCAAAGTTATTCCGGGGAATCGACCATGACCTACTTCTCTCAAATGGTCGGCCTCGCTGTGCACAACTTTATGTCCGCGGCCGTCGGTATCGCTATAGCGGCTGCGGTGGTTCGCGGTGTCGCTCGGCATACCGCTAAAACTATCGGGAACTTCTGGGTGGATCTGGTTCGGATCACTTATTACCTGCTGTTACCAATCTGCATTGTCTATGCAATGTTCCTGGTCTGGCAGGGAGTCCCGCAGAACTTCAAGCCGTATCAAACCGCTAAGGTGGTCGAGGCCCAAAAAGTTCAGGTCCAGAAGAAGGACGCAAGTGGGAACCCGGTGAATGACGCAAAGGGCAATCCGGTGATGGAAGAACAGACGGTGGATTCTCAAACCGTCACTGAGGGGCCGATGGCCTCGCAGATGGCCATTAAGATGCTGGGAACCAACGGCGGCGGATTTGTTAACGCCAATGCGGCTCACCCATTCGAGAATCCGACACCGTTATCCAATTTTATCCAGATGTTATCTATCTTCGCGATCCCCAGCGCTCTTACCTATTATTTGGGCCGGATGGTGAAGAGCCAAAAACATGGCTGGGCGATTTGGATGACCATGGCGCTCGTGTTTGTCGTTGGGTTTGTCATTTGTTGGGGCAGCGAAGCTGCCGGTAACCCACAGGTAGCGGCGCTCGGTGTTAATCCAGCGGGCGGCAATATGGAGGGTAAAGAGGTACGGTTCGGTATCACGAACTCCGCGCTTTTCGCCACGATCACCACCGATGCCTCCTGCGGCGCCGTGAACGCGATGCACGATTCCTTCACTCCGATCGGCGGACTGATCCCGATGCTAAATATTCAGCTAGGTGAGATTATCTTTGGCGGCGTGGGCGCCGGCCTTTATGGGATGATTCTCTTCGTAGTGTTGGCAGTCTTCATTGCCGGGCTGATGGTAGGTCGTACACCCGAATATTTAGGAAAGAAGATCGAATCTTATGACGTTAAGATGGCGGCTTTCGGGATTCTGTTGATGTCTTTCTCGATTTTGGGCTTTTCCGCGTGGGCTTGTGTGAGCGACTGGGGTCAAGCGGGGCGGAACAATATGGGGCCGCACGGCCTGAGCGAGATTCTGTATGCTTTCACTTCCTGTACCGGTAACAATGGGAGCGCCTTTGCTGGGTTGACAGCCGCTCCCACCAACGGAGATCCCCACTACGACATTACCCTTGGCTTCGCGATGTTAATCGGGCGTTTTGGAATGATCATTCCCGTCATGGCGCTGGCTGGCTCACTTGCCCGTAAGAAGCTGGTCGCCACGGGAGCGGGGACGTTCCCGGTAAGTGGACCGATTTTCATCGTTCTGCTGATCGGTACCATTCTGTTAGTGGGTGCTCTCACCTTTTTCCCGGCTTTGTCCCTGGGCCCGATCCTTGAGCATTTCCTGATGTACGGAGGCAAAACCTACTGAGCTGTTAACTCGAACAAACGAATTAGCGGACCCTGAAAGTTATTTATGGCTGCAAAGCAACATTCGATTTTTGATCCGGCGATAATGGTTCCAGCAATCGGGGAATCGTTCAAGAAACTCAATCCGATTACGCTGGCTAAGAATCCGGTCATGTTCGTGACGGAAGTTGGCGCGGCGATTACCACCGTCGTGTTATTCGAGGGGCGCGGTGACCTCCTGTTTCTGACCCAGATTGCTGTCTGGCTTTGGTTTACTGTTCTATTCGCGAATTTTGCCGAGGCTATGGCTGAGGGGCGCGGTAAAGCGCAGGCAAAAGCTTTGCGAGCGACCCGGACTCAGACGTTTGCCAACCGGCTGGTAAACGACGGCGATAAGACCGAGCAGGTGCCGGCGGAACAGCTGCGTAAAGGTGACGTAGTCGTGGTTAAGGCCGGCGAGCTGATCCCGGGTGACGGCGACGTGATCGCAGGGGCGGCCACGGTAGACGAATCTGCCATAACTGGGGAATCCGCGCCGGTAATCAGAGAGGCTGGCGGCGATCGCAGTGCCGTAACCGGAGGAACCAAGGTCCTATCCGATATTCTGAAGATAGAAATCACTTCGAATCCGGGTGAGACCTTCCTGGACCGAATGATCAGCCTGGTTGAAGGAGCGGAAAGACAGAAAACGCCTAACGAGATTGCGCTGACCATCTTATTGTCGGCGCTTACCCTGATCTTCCTGATCGCGATGATGTCAATGAAGGCTTACGGGGTATACTCTGCCGTCGATTTCTCGATCCCGGTTCTAGTGGCGCTTCTGGTTTGCTTGATCCCGACTACCATCGGCGGACTTTTAAGCGCGATCGGTATCGCGGGCATTGATCGTCTGGTTCAGAGAAACGTTTTGGCCATGAGCGGCCGTTCAGTTGAAGCGTCCGGCGATGTCGACGTCTTACTGCTGGACAAGACCGGGACCATTACTCTCGGTAATCGCCAGGCAACCGAGTTTCTACCGGCCCCGAATGTGGACCGGCAAACCTTGGCTGACGCAGCCCAACTTGCCTCACTAGCGGATGAAACTCCGGAAGGGAGAAGCGTGGTTGTGCTCGCTAAAACCTTGGGGATCCGAGGACGTGAACTTCACGAACTAGGGCATGCCGTTTTCATTCCGTTCACTGCGCAGACAAGGATGAGCGGTGTAGATCTCGACAACATCAGTTATCGCAAAGGCTCAGCAGACGCGATCCGGAAATTTGTGGGTGGCAAACTTCCCGAGGCAGTTGAGAAGGATGTAATCGCGATCTCTAGCGAAGGAGCCACCCCCTTGGTGGTGGCCCGTAACGCGGAAGTAATCGGTACCATCCGGCTGAAAGATATCGTGAAAGGAGGGTTGGCCGACCGATTCGAACGGTTCCGGGCGATGGGGATTAAAACGGTGATGATCACGGGCGACAACCGGTTAACCGCCGCGGCGATCGCCAAAGAAGCGGGGGTCGACGATTTCCTTTACGAAGCGAAGCCGGAAGACAAACTAGCCCGGATTCGTGAGGAGCAAGCAGCAGGTCACCTCGTAGCGATGACGGGAGATGGGACTAACGACGCCCCGGCGCTCGCTCAAGCGGATGTAGGTGTGGCCATGAATACCGGAACCCAAGCGGCCAAAGAAGCCGGCAATATGGTCGATCTGGATTCGAACCCAACAAAGCTGATTGAGATCGTTGAGATCGGTAAACAGCTCTTAATCACCCGCGGTGCGCTCACCACATTTAGCATTGCGAACGACGTCGCCAAGTATTTCGCCATCATCCCGGCGATGTTGATGGATAAATTCCCTTTAATCGGCCCGCTGAACGTCATGGGATTGAAGAATAATTCTAGCGCGATTCTCAGCGCGGTTATTTTCAACGCCGTGATTATTGTGGCGTTAATCCCATTGGCTCTGAAGGGGGTAAAGTTCCGCCCGTTAGGAGCAGCCAAAATCTTGCAGCGGAACCTACTGATATACGGACTGGGCGGCATCATTTTGCCGTTTATCGGGATTAAGCTGATCGACATGATCATCACCTTCCTTCATCTCGCTTAAGCGGACGAGCGAGAGCTTGTCCCTACCAAAAAACTATGAAAACTCTGCTTTTGGATCTCAAGACCTCAATTATCGCGACCATCGTGTTGGCGATTATCTGTAGTGGTCTCTACCCTTTAGTAATCTGGGCGCTTAGCCAAGTGATCTTCCCTTACCAAGCAAATGGTAGCCTGATTGAAACCAAGGACGGCATCGTCGTAGGATCGGCCCTGCTGGCGCAGGGATTTAGCGGTGAAAAATATTTCCAGCCACGCCCATCGAGTGCAGGTACGGGTTATGACCCCACGGCTTCCAGTGGCTCCAACTTGGGCCCGACCTCGCAAAAGTTGATCGACCAGATCAAACAAAACGTGGAAGGTTATCGCAAAGAAAACGGGCTAGCGGATAACGTTCTGGTACCGGCTGACGCCGTGACTGCTTCGGGAAGCGGCTTAGATCCTCATATCAGTGCCGAGAATGCTCTGTTGCAGGCTCCACGGGTGGCTAAAGCGCGCGGTCTCGATGTAGCGGTGGTCAAAAAGGCAATCCAAGACGCTACCGAAAATTGGTTCCTGCGCATCGGAGGCGAACCGGGAGTCAACGTTCTCAAGTTGAATCTAGCTTTGGATAATCTGCCGGCGCCGGCCGCCAGCTAGCGGCGACTCGGGGACCGGCGGACATTCCACACTGGTACTCGCCAGTGCACGGAGTGGACAGAAGTAGACTGAGTGGACGGAGTGGATCTCTCTGGCCCAGGGCTACTTGCTGTTCACTCTGCCCACTACGTCTACCCACTCCAGGCCGCTTTTCGAACCTCCGGTACGATCCCGCAACCTCTGGCTAGAGTTTATTGTTACGATCGGGTATGTGTTACCTAGCTGATGGCAACGGTGGAAAATGACAAGCTGCGCCCAAGTGCAGATGAATTCCTGTCGATTATCCGGCAACAACAGACCGGGAAATTGAAGATCTATCTCGGACCCTGCCCCGGTGTTGGCAAAACCTACCAGATGTTACTCGAAGGCAACCGCCTAAAACGTCGCGGTATCGACGTGGTCATAGGATATGTAGAACCCCATGACCGGCCGGAAACCCAGGCGCAGATTGCTGATTTAGAGATTGTGCCGCCACTGGTCGCCCAATATCACGGCATCACGTTGAGTGAAATGGATCTTGATGCTGTCATTCGCCGGAAACCGACCGTGGCGCTGGTTGATGAACTTGCTCATACCAACGCTCCGCAAAGCCGGAACCGAAAACGGTATGAAGACGTAGAGGACCTATTACGAGAAGGGATCAACGTCATCACCACAGTTAACATTCAGCATTTTGAATCGCTCTACAACGTGGTGGAGGATGCGACCGGGGTCCGAGTAAAAGAACGGGTTCCGGATGAGATTATTGCTCGGGCGGATCAAGTCGTGAACGTCGATTTGCCGGCTGAAGATCTGCAGGAAAGATTACAAGCGGGAAAGATCTACCCGAAAGAACGCATTGAGTCTGCGTTGGACCATTTTTTCACCACTAAAAACCTTACCCGGTTGCGGGAGATGACGCTGAGTGAAACCGCCAACTTACTGGATCGAAAGGAGCGGGTCGCGGCGGAACAGGGACCAAACGTTAACGCACTGGGTCAGGTAATGGTGGCGATTAGCAGTCAAGGGCCTGATCCCGGCCGGTTATTGCGTAAGTCGGCTCGACTGGCCGCCCAGCTCAACGCTGAATGGTATGCGGTTTATGTTCGGACTCCCCAGGAGTCAGCCGTACGCATTGACGCTGCAGTCCAACGCAGAGTGGCCGACACTTTGGAGACCGCCCAAAAGATGGGCGGACTCGTTATCTCGCTGAAACACGATAATGTCGCCCAGGCCTTGGTGTCTTTCGCGAAAGAATACGGTATTACTCACGTCATTTTAGGCCGGCCGAAGCCGAGGAGATTGCACTGGGTCGGTTTGTCGATGCACGAAATCCTGATGCGTGAGCTGCCCGACATTGACCTGGTAATCGTGTAACTTTAAAATCGGCTCTTGGCTTAGTCCTGTTTCGCAAACAACTCTTCCCGCAATTGCTCATATTTCTTGGTATCGGGGTGTTCCGGCCCCAAGGTTTTCCGGGCGCCATCGGCTGCGCGCTGAGCAAACACCTTTGCCTCGGATGTATTGCCTTCAGCTCGTAAACAGCTCGCGAGATTAAAGCACGTTTCCAGGGTGTCTGGATGTTCGGCGCCAAGCACTTTCTCCCTGAGCGTTAAGACATTTCGCCATTCAGTTTCCGCCTCCGAATACCGGCCTTGCTTGGCGATCGCATTCGCCAGAGTGTTGCGCGTATCCAATGCGTTAGGGTTTTCGGGTCCGAGAACTTTCTCTTCGAGTCTGACGACCTGTCGCGCCTGCGTTTCTGCCTCGATAGACTTGCCTTGATGAATGAGCGCGGTGGCCAAGTTGGCGCGGGTATCTAGAGTATCTGGATGCTCAGGGCCCAGCACTTTCTCCTCTAGCCCGAGCACCTCCCGTTCCTCCGCTTCCGCCTCGGCGTATTTGCCTTCTTTATCAAGAAGATCTGCCAGATTGTTGCGAGTGTCCAAGGTGAACGGATGTTCAGGGCCGTACGCTTTCTCGTACAACTTCACCACCGCCTGCAACTCTGTCTCCGCTTCTGGATACTTAGCTTCGGACGCAAGAGTGCCCGCGAGATTTCTGCGGGTGCTGAGTGTGTCGCGGTGGTCAGGGCCGAGCACTTTTTCCTTGAGCTTGAGCACAGCCCGGAACTCGGTTTCGTCCTCGGCATACTTACCTTCGGCCAAGAGTAAACCTCCTAGATTATTGCGCGTTTTCAGTGTGTCAGGGTGCTCGGGACCGAGCGCCTTCTTTTTGAGTGCGAGCAGAACCCGAATTTCCACTTCGTCCTCGGCATATTTACCTTGGTAAAACAATGCGGGGTCCAGATTGCTACGTGTCTCCAAGGTGTCGGGATTCTCGGGGCCAAGCACGCGCTCACGTTCCTTCAACACCTCGCGGAAGAGGCGCTCGGCATCGCTATATTGACCGCGGTCGAAATGGACCCGGGCGATCGCGAACTGCACTCGAGCCCATTCCAATGGATCGCGGGTACGGTCAGTCAGCTTCTCAGCATCTTGGAGATGGATTAACGCGTCGGCATAATCAATCCGCTGCTCCGCAGACCAGCCGGCCAGTTCGAAGGCCCTAACCGCCTCGGTATTCTTAGGTGGACGAACGCCTTGAGCCTCGTCAGCCGCGCTTAGTGCGAGTCGTTCCGCTTCACTGTAATCCTTGGCGACATACGCTGCGTTGGCTCGTTCGTAGATCGTCGCATTAGGGGATTTTCTAAGTGCTTCGGCGAAGCGAGGCAGTTGTTCCTTGAGCGCGGCAGGGTCCAGTCCCAGCTGTTTGCCGAGTTCCTGGTAGGTGCGGTCTTCCACTTGCCCCGGTTTTTGGTTTGGTTGTTCCCGGCTTACCTTGTTCTGCACCTCGGCGAATGAATTGACACCCGCTTGTAGCTTATCGAGCCTCGCTTGCAGCCCCCCGAGACGTTGATTCGTCTGCTGTTGTTGTTGATTTGCCTGGTGTTGGCTCTGCAACAGCCACACACTGAGGGCGACACTGACCAACAGCAAAATCGCAACTGACACTGCCCACCGTCTAACTCCGCGCCGCAGCCGAGTAAGATCGTCTCGCAGCTTGAGCACGCTGGCTTCCAGACCTTCCTTGGTGCCCAAAGAATGGTAAAGATGCGCATTGGTTTTCAGCCGTTCCCGGTAGGCGCTCTGCAGTGCCTGCTTCTCGGGTTCCTCCGGCTCGTGCGAATCAGTAGGAAAACCTTCGTCGAGGAATAAATACCAGACTCTCTTCCCTTTACTGCTGGCATAGAGAGCTTCGTACTGGGTGTAACTGACCCGGCCAAACTGATCGTCGGCGGTCGAGGGTTCAGCGCCGTAACATTCGCCTACCAATTGTACCACTCCTTTGCAGGAGTCGATCCGGCGGCGTAGCAGCGTTCGCAGATCGCCTGATTCGGTGCCAAAGATTTCTTGCCAATCCGATTCGTAGCCCAGAAAGGTAAGCGTATTTGCCACTAGCTGCCGGGCACTTTTCAGTTCGCAGCTAACGGTGGAAATAAAGATCGCAGGGCGTGGCGACATGCGGGGTCGGTTTACCTGAGGCGGTAAAGTCTAACTAGAAAAGACTCCTCAGGTCACCATCCCTTGCGAGATTTCTTTTCTTTATCGGGCTTCTAAACGAATGCTGCCGTTCGTGGTGTTTGCCTCTAAATGATGCGACCCGGCGCCCAGTTTGGCTTCGAGAGTTTCTCCGACAAGCCCTTTATTTACTTGGTTAGCAGGCAGGTTTGAATTGATTCGGCCGACGGTGGTAGCTGCATCGATTAGAGCGTCGGCAGACCGTGGTAACGCCAGGGTGATAGATCCGTTCGTGGTGTGCAAATGCCCGTCGCCTGCTAAATCGGTACAGACAGCGTTGATGGAGCCATTAGTGGTGGAGAGCGAGAAGGAGCCCTTCAGGCTGGTTGCCGTGATAGCGCCGTTTTCCGACTTCATCGATACGTCGCCACCCACATTCTCCACCGAGATGCTTCCATTAGCCGTGTAGGCGGCTAGATTTCCAAGATCTTTCGGTACCACAACTTGATAGGAAACACCGCCATGGTGCAGTTCCGGGGAAGAATAGACGGTTTGGACCTCGATCGTGTTATCGCCCTGCTTTATATCGATGCGGATTGCATCCAGGTCAGCTTGACTCTCGCCGTGCTTGGTCGCGGTTATTTCGACCTCATTCCGGTCCGAGCAAGTAATCGCGATCGTCCCATTCGCGTCATCGACGGTGAATTTGCCGCCATGGGTGAGCGGATAGTTGAATTTTTCGGTTTGGCTGACTCCTTCAGCCAAGAGCACTAAAGGAAAGCTGAGAAGGGTCAAGAGGAGCAACGTAAAAACAGGTCGGTTTGGCATAATCATTCTTTGTTTCTCCAACAACACGGGAGATGCGGCAAAAGTTGGCAACAATTTTCAAGGTGCCGTATTTTAATGAAGTCTTCTGCCTGAATTCCTTTGCTATGCCCGCTGATGATGAACCGATTCGGATAAGCCTGAAACAGGAGGTCGTATGCCCTGAGGACAGTCAGCACCGGTTTCCTCTGCGCGAAGGCTTAGCCGAATCCACCGTTCACCGGATGCAACGCGAATGGCTCGACGAGCGGGAACAGGAGCTGACTCGAACCCGGGATCAGATTGGACGTGAATTTTCGGAACGAGAAAAGGCGCTGGAACGGCAACTTCAGCAGCTGGCCGAGGAGATTACCAGTTGGCGAAACCGGGAATCAACGCTGTTGGGTGAGCGTGCGAGGTTCGAGAAGGAGAAGGCAGAACAGGCGATAAACCTGGCCAGACAAATCGAGGTTGAGCGAGAAGCGATCAGCCAAGCGGTTCGCACAGAAGAGCTGCAGCGGGCGAAAACCCGCGAGCAAATACTAAAGGATCAGATGGGTGGGCAAATCCAATTGATCCAGGAGATCCGGAACCAGTTAACCGAGAAGAACGCTGCCGAGATTAATCTGAAACAGGCGATCGAAGAATTAAAACTGAGCCATCAGGAAGCCTTACTCAAGGCTTCAAGCGATGCTCGGCAGGCTGCCGCTGCTGACGCCCTGCAAAAGGCTGAACAGGAGGTGAAGCAACGGTTTGAGGAAGAACTGGAATCGTTGCGGCTGAAACAACGCGAACTGGAGAAGCAACGAGACGACGCCAAGCATGTCGCTGAAGAACTCCGCCGAAGAATGACTCAAGGTTCGCAGCAAACTCAAGGCGAAGTGCTGGAACTGATCCTCGAACGCGAGCTGTCCAATCGATTCGGATCAGACCGGATCGAACCGATCTCAAAGGGGGTATTTGGCGCGGACGTTGTTCAACATGTGCTGTCGGCTGATGGGCGGCTTTGCGGCTCAATCACGTGGGAGACGAAGAATGCGCAGAATTGGAATCCGAGATGGTTAGAGAAACTGCGGACCGATATGATCGCCAACAAATCAGAATTCGGAGTTCTGGTCTCGACGGTTTTGCCGGCAGGGGTGAATCATTTCGGCTTAGTCGAAGGTCTGTGGGTTTGCGATCTCACAGTGTGGCCGATTCTAGCGTCTACACTTCGCCAACAATTAATGGCTCTGACCTTTGCCAGGCTATCCGCTCAAGGTCGGGACACGAAAATGGAGATCCTTTACCGTTATCTCACCGGCCCGGAGTTCCGAGAGAGGGTCAATGCCATATTGCGGACGTTCGTGGGTATGCAGGAACAATTGGAAAAGGAAAAACGGGCTCTCATAAAACAATGGGGCGCGCGCGAGAAACAGATCGAGACGGTCATTAACGGCCTTTCCGGGATGTACGGTGATTTGCAGGGCATTATCGGCAGCGCATCTCTGCCCGAAATCTCCACCTTGAAACTCGAAGAATCAGAGCAGGGACCGAGGCTGCTGTAGCGGCGGGAACATCGATGGCTTCGCGGGCACGCTTGGCGTCGCGGACGTCGAACGGGAAGGCCCAAATGACAATGACAGATGACAAATTCAAGCCATTTGGCCCCGCATTTGTTATCTGTCATTTGTCATTTGTCATTCACCCCGGTTCGTCTTCTTATAAGGCCGTGACAAGAACGCGGATATGCCTGGCTTGGCTCTTATTCTTACTGCTGGCTGGTCCAGCCATAGCTCAGGAGAAATCGCTGCCGGATCATTACGATGATCCCCTCGGAACCTGTTTTGAGGACCTGAAATATCCGTATCCGACTGCTTTCCTCAACCTTCACGTGGAAGGGCAAGATGTCCGGATGTGTTTTATGGATGTACAGCCGCCCAAAAACCCGAACGGACGAACTGTGCTGCTGCTGCATGGGAAAAATTTTTGGGGAGCTTATTGGGCTGATACCATCAAGTTCCTGACCGATCGCGGCTACCGGGTCGTGATTCCGGACCAAATCGGATTCGGAAAATCATCGAAACCGGACCTTCATTATAGCTTCGATTTCATGGCGGAGAACACGGCAGGTCTTCTCGATCTGTTGCAGATACCGAAAGCGGTGGTGGTCGGCCATTCGATGGGCGGGATGCTCGCGATCCGGTTTGCTCGCCTCTACCCGGGGCGAACTGAGTCACTGGTGCTGGAAGATCCGATCGGACTGGAAGACTACCGATTGGTGGTGCCGCCGGCTCCCTTGGAATCGCTTTATCAACAAGAGCTGAACACCACTTTAGAGGACTATCGGCGGTACGTGCAGGGCTATTTCGTGCATTATCCTCCCGAAAAAGCCGAGGTCTATGTTGAACCACGGTTACGTGTGACCCTGAGCGGCGATTTCCCACGTTGGGCCAGAGTAGCCGCATTGACGGACTTGATGATTTATGAGCAAACCGTTTGTTACGAATTCGCTGAGGTAAAAGTCCCCACCCTTTTAATTGTGGGCCAAGAGGATCACACCGCCGTGGGAAAGGACCGAGCACCGATTGACTTGCGGCGTAACCTGGGAAACGTGGCCGAGCTAGCGCGAAAAGCCGCAACCCAGATTCCTGGTGCCAAACTGGTGGAGATTCCCGGGGTAGGCCATATCCCACATCTGGAGGCGCCGGACCAATTTCATCAAGCGCTCGACGATTTTCTGCACAAATGAGTATTTCGCGACGATAACCGCTACTAATATATAGCGGGAGGTGAAGCTCAGCAGTGGGTGTGGGCCCCGTGGTCGAATCGGTACAGTATGGTCTTTGTTTCTTGCGCGACAGAAGATGAGGCGGCGGGAGAAGCCGTTCGGGCAAGCTTGGAGAGCAACGGGCTGAAATGTTTCCTCCCAGGCCCGGGCGTAGCTCCAGGCCAATCCTCTGCCAACCCGGTTAGCGAGGCACTTCGAGAAGCCAAGCTGTTTTTGCTGATCTTGAGCCAGCAATCGAACCGCTCATCACAGGTTCGTCAACATCTCGAAACCGCGGCTCATTTTCAGCTTCCCTTACTGACGTTTCGGGTTGAGCCGGTCCAGCCGGCCGATGATCTCTCTTATTTTCTCTGGGAAAAGCATTGTGTTGACGGATTCGACGGTCCTTTGGACGCGCATATTCCCGGTCTCCTCCAGCAAATCAAGACGCTGTCGAAGTCGGAAGAACAGACATTGCCACCGGAGGCGGCAAACGCAGAACAAACTGGGACCTTTGCCAATTTCCGCATTTTGCGTAAACCCGATGGCTCTCTGCATCGCTTAGGCCAAGGGGGTATGGGTGTGACTTACAAGGCGATCGATACGACTCTTGATCGGCCAGTGGCTCTTAAACTGATCTCTGCCGATCTACTGAAAAGCGGCAAAGCGAGACAGCGATTCCTCCGCGAGGCTAAATCAGCCGCCAAAATCGTGCACCCAAACGTGGCCACGGTTTTCCAGTTCGGGGAAGAGGGAGACGCTTATTTCTACGCGATGGAATTTGTAGAGGGAGAAGATCTCGAGCGCTACGTCCACAGCCACGGTCCTATAAGTCCGCGGGATGCGCTGTTGATAACCCACCAGGTAGCACAAGCCTTGGAGGCAGCTCAGTCCCACCAATTGATTCATCGCGATATCAAGCCGGGGAACATCATGACCCGAGCCAATCGTTTAGGTGATCTAGAGGTCAAATTGATCGATTTCGGTTTGGCTAGGTTAACCGATCCGTCTGAATCTGAAGCTGGCCAGATTACACATTCCCAGGATTTTGTGGGTAGTCCGGCCTTCGCTAGTCCTGAACAATGTGAGATGCACGGGAGCCTAGACACTCGATCGGACATTTATTCGCTCGGAGTGACCCTCTGGTACGTGCTTTTGGCGAAGCTTCCTTTCAAAGGTACGGTTGGCCAGTTGCTGGTTGCGCATGCCGTCAAGGCACCGCCTTGGAGTGACCTGGAAAGTCTGCCGGTATCCGTTGTCGACCTGCTTAGACGGATGCTGGCGAAAGACCTAGACGAGCGTCCTCAAACGCCGGCTGAATTGCAAGAAGCGATTGAGAAAGTGATTGCCGGTCTTACTGGTGAACCGGTTACGACTAGAATCGGGCGGTCCCTTTCCACCAGCTCCGGGTCGCAGCTGACTTTCGTACCGGACCATCCGGCAGGCTCAGGCCAGGCTCGTTCGGCAAGCTCAGGGCAGGCAGGTTCACCACGAGTTCAACAGGGAACCCCTAGAGAAGTGGTTCGTCCAGGCCAATCCGATGAGTATTTTCAAGTCGGTACCGGGTCGGTCTTGGCGGAGCGCTACCGGATCATAACAGAAATACGTGAAGGAATCGGCGGGCGCGTCTATCTGGCAAAGGATGAGAAAGCAACCGGCCGTCAACCGGTCGGAGTGGCGCTGAAACTATTACATCCAACCATCGCGTCCGATTTCGCGCTGCTGAATCGCGTCGAGAACGAAGTCGGGGCCATTCGCAGCGCCATCGACCCGCACGTTCTGCGCTATTTTAATTTCGAGGGCGAGGTCTCCACCCCGTTCTTGGTGAGGGAATGGGTGCATGGATTTCTTCTTTACGATCTACTCCGGTGGCGCCGGGCGTGCCGAATCGCAGAAGTGATGAAGCTCCTCGAGCCAATGGCAGCTACGTTAAATTTCGTCGCAAATCACGGTCTCGGTCTCGTGGACGTCGGTGCTCGAAAGATTTTTGTCAGTTGCCCAACGGATATCGATCCGGCCGCCTTTTCCACTCTAGGTCAGAACAACATCGAGGATTGGGATCGATGCGAAGTGAAATTGAACCCACTGAGCCTCGGTCCTTTGGTCCAGCATAACCGGCAACTGCGCGGTAACCAGACACTCATCCCTTCGAGTCGGATCTTATCGTTAACTCAGGCTGAGACCGGAATTCGCGGGGTGAAGGCAGTCCGCTTATTCGGTCGCCTCGTTTATGAGTTGCTCAGCGGCCATGCCCCGACTGACACCGGAGGAATCCCGTCCAAATACACCCCGCTCTCCGGTTTAAACGAGGCGGGTAATCGGGTTCTGCAACGAGCTTGTACGGGTTCGGACCAGCCGTTTGTGGACTGTGAAGATTTCTGGAAAGCGCTCCGGGAGAGCGTCGACCCGTCCCGGGGTGTGACCGCAACTCCGTATCCGGAGCCGAGACGCGTGGTGACACCCATCGTTCCAGTTTCGCCCGAGAAAAGCGTGAAAACGCCGCCTCCGGTGCCGAGTCGATCCATTATCGCTGCGCCACCGAAGGCGCCACCGCCGGTGCAACCGATGGTTCCACCGCCATTGCCGGTAGAACCGGCCGGACTGGATCTTCATCCGATCCGAACCGCAACCAAAGAAAAACCGTGGGAGAACAGCCTCGGTATGAGATTCGTGCCGGTAGCCGGAGTCTTTTTCTGCATCTGGGATACGCGCTTACAAGACTTTGAACAGTTTGTTCAGAACAGCGGTTACCCGGCCTCCGGCAAATGGCAAGAGCCGGGTTTCAAGCAGGGGCCGGACCACCCGGTGGTGAACGTGAGTTGGGACGATGCCCTGGCTTTTTGTAACTGGCTAACCACCCATGAAAGAGGCTTAGGACTTTTGCCCGGTCGGATGAGCTATCGATTGCCAACCGATTCAGAATGGAGCAGTGCCGTTGCGCTGGGGAACGAGTCCGGAAACACACCGGAACAGAAGAAAGGGAAAATCAAGGTCTATCCCTGGGGGCTAGGTTGGCCGCCGCCGCCTGGCGCGGGAAACTATTGTGGGGAAGAAACTAAGGGCGGCCGTTCGAGTTGGCCTGTGATTGCGGGCTACAATGATGGTTACGCCAGAACCAGCCCGGTCAGCGCGTTCCCGCCCAATCGCAACGGTCTGCATGATATGGGAGGGAACGTTTGGCAATGGTGTGAAGACTGGCACAATGCGAGCCGGTTTCGCCGAGTGCTTCGGGGCGGTTCCTGGCTCAATGAACATCCCGATGATCTGTTATTGTCGAATCGCCGGGACGATACGCCCACCAGCCGTCGGGACAATTATGGGTTTCGGTGTGTCCTGGCTTAGGTTCGCAGTTCACGGTTCGCCGTTCGCCGTTCGGCGTTTGGCGTTTGGCGTTTGGCGTTATTTGGCAGGCCTAGTTGATTGAACCGGGTCTTGGAAATAGGACTTATGGGACACATGGGACTAATGACAACAGCAAACCGGGAACTTGAAACTCACGCGGGTTGACGGGACAGAGCGTCAGAGCCAATCTTAACGCCGTTATGGCTCGGCTTAGCTTGATCTTTTTGTTTTTTTGTTTTTCAGCCGCCGCTGCGCTTGCTCAGAACTACGACGAACACATCGTCGTGACCGGCGGACCCTCGATCATGGAATGGGAAAAGTATAAGATTGAACCCCACGACAATTGGTGGATGAACTTTGTCCGAGCCAGCAGAATCCGGATCGGCCAACTCCGCGAGCAGTATGGTCCCTCGGCGTACATCACTTGGCTGGTCTACGGTCCAGGATACAAGCGCCGGCAAGCTCAGGAGAAAGAAAATCTGTTTGGGCTTATCGATTCTGTACGCGCGGCTTATAATCTAAAGCTGGTCTATTTTAAGTCGGCGGACGAAATGTGTGATTATCTCAACCGCGGCGAAGACCGATCCTTGTACAAGATTGCGTCTTTCGATTATTTCGGACATTCAAACCGGGCATGCTTCATGTTCGACTACAGCAACGAAATTGGCAGCGCATCCAAGTGCTGGTTGCACGAAACCGAGCTGAAACAGAAGCTGCGGCGCGGGATATTTGCCAAGAACGCCGCGGTTCAATCCTGGGGATGTTACACGGGACAAAGTATGTCGAATCTATGGAGAGACGCCACCGGGGCGAGAATGATTGGGGCAACCTGCAAAACCCAATACATGACCAACGAACTTCCGGTACTGGTTTCCAGTAACGGCAAATGGTCCACCGGAGAATGATGTGGTGGCCGGTTCCGCGGTTCGCAATTCTCAGTGCCTTCGCACCGTGAGGCCATGACTCCATCGCTCCAACTCTCCATACTCCGCGCACCACCAACCAGACCTTCGGACGACTGGCATGATTCTCTCTGAACTCCAGGAAATTTATTCTCAACCTTTCTTCGACCTGATCTCGCAGGCGCGCTCGGTGTATCTCGAACACTGGTCGCGCGACGAAGTTCAACTTTGCACCTTGTTGAGCATTAAGACCGGCGGCTGCAGTGAAGATTGCGCCTACTGTGCCCAGAGCGCTCGTTACTCAACCGGGGTGGATGCCGGTCGCTTAATGAAGACCGACGAGGTTCTGAAATTGGCGGAGCGAGCCAGAGAAAATGGTTCTACTCGATTCTGCATGGGTGCTGCCTGGAAGGGCGTCCGAGAAGGTGAGGCGAAATTCGAGCAAGTATTAGATATTGTCCGAAATGTCAGTCAGCTGGGAATGGAGGTCTGTGTGACCTTAGGCCATCTCGGCCTGTCTGAGGCGAACAAGCTGAAGAAAGCGGGAGTGACTGCCTACAATCATAACCTCGATACATCGGAGGAATTTTATCCCGAGATTGTTTCCACTCATACCTTTCAGGATCGCCTGGATACTATCAAAGCGGTTCAGTCGGCGGGTATATCGGTCTGTTGCGGCGGTATCCTCGGGATGGGCGAAACCGAAACCGACCGCCTGCAAATGTTAGAAGTACTAACTAACTTCGATCCGGCGCCAGAAAGCGTTCCGATTAATTGTCTCATCCCAATGCCGGGAACCCCATTGGAAAGCCAGCCGCCGGTTGACGTTTTTGAGTTGGTCCGATTGGTTGCAACCACCCGGATGGTGCTGCCCAAAGCGCGAGTCCGCATGTCCGCAGGCCGAACGAGGCTCTCGCGAGAAGCTCAAGCGCTGTGCTTTTTTGCCGGCGCCAACTCGATCTTCTACGGCAACAAGCTTTTGACCGCCGCGAATCCCGGGGTGGATGAGGATCGGCAACTGCTGCAGGTGCTAGGCCTGCAGAATAGTCAATAGCCGATAGCCGATAGCCAATGATGAAATACGCGAATTAGTACGTTGCATCTAAATGTAATAACGTTATAATTGTATGTTGTATGGCGAAGTACAGGCGATTCGAAGACCTGCCGGTTTGGCAAGAAGCGGCTCGGCTGTACAACGCGGTGCTTGACATGCTCGAGGACGAGCACTGTCCGCTAACCTGGGGATTTCGTAATCAGCTCGATCGAGCCGCTCTTTCCGCGTCAAACAATATCGCGGAGGGTTTTGAACGTGCCTCTACGAAAGAGTTGGTAGGATACCTCGGAATTGCCCGAGGTTCAGCGGGTGAAGTTCGTTCAATGATTGCGGCGGTCAAAAATCGTCGCCGTCTGGCTGAATTAAAGGAGCACTTTGCCTTAATTGTTCAATTGGCTGAATCCTGTACGCGCCAGATTACGGCTTGGATCACTTCGATCGAGAACTCTCCGGTCAAAGGAAAGCGATACCGAGCCCAAGCCGGGATCCAGGACTCGCGGAAATCAACAACGCCCAGAGTAATGCCAGAGAGTTAGACATCATTGGCTATTGGCTATTTGCTATTGGCTATGGTTCTACTGTAAGTAGAACTTCGATGGTCAACTTGATCATCCCAGATAAATGGCAACAGGATGCGGTTAAACTGTTGCGTCAAGGAATGGATGTAGTGGTTCACGCTCCTACGGGGGCCGGAAAAACTTACATCTTCGAGCTGTTGTACGAGTCGCTCAAGGGTCAGGCGGTTTACACGGTGCCGACTCGGGCACTAGCCAATGACAAGCTGGCTGAGTGGCGAGCCCGGGGCTGGGATGTAGGCATCTCGACGGGTGACCTGGTCGAGAACCTGGATGCGCGGGTTGTGGTGGCAACGTTGGAGACCCAAAAGGGACGTTTCCTCCGCAGAGATGGTCCCAGGCTGCTGGTTGTCGATGAATATCAACTGATCGCGGATCCGATTCGGGGAACCAGTTATGAAATTATCCTCTCACTGGCGCCGCCGGAAACTCAGCTACTTCTTCTAAGTGGTAGTGTCGGGAACCCGGGTGACGTGGTGGAATGGTTGCGCCGCATCGGGCGATTGGCAGAACTGGTCTCCCATCAACAACGGCCGGTCCAGCTAGATGAAGTGATGTTGAGCGATATACCGGTCTCGGCGCCGGGAACGATTCGTGGCTATTGGCCGAGGCTGATTAGCCGGGCATTGCTGGCCGATCTTGGGCCAGTGCTGATTTTCGCGCCAAGGCGTCAAATGGCGGAAGACCTGGCTACAGCCCTCTCGTCGAGCCTACCGCTGGATGAGCCATTAACCTTAACCCAGGAACAGAGTGCGTTGGTCGGCGACCGGCTAGGTAAATTGTTGCGGAATCGCGTCGCGTTCCATCATAGCGGACTTAGTTACGCGGTCCGAGCCGGCATCATTGAGCCGTTGGCGAAACGAGGACAGCTACGAGTCGTGGTGGCGACTATGGGTCTGGCGGCTGGCATCAACTTTTCGATGCGTTCAGTCCTGGTAACGGGGACCCATTACCAGGCCGGCAACTTTCAACGGCAAGTGCGTCCGGATGAACTACTGCAAATGTTCGGCCGGGCAGGTCGCCGCGGACTGGACGAGTTCGGCTACGCCTTAGTCACGCCGGATGTCCCCCGGCTACACGACGCTCACCCGCTCAAATTGAGAAGAGCAGAACCGGTGGACTGGCCGACTATGATCGGGGTGATGCGCGAAGCAGCGTTGCGCGACGAAGATCCTTTCTTGAAAGCCGAGGAGCTAGCCACGCGGTTATTTTGGTCGAGACCCCTGACAATCGGGGTCGAATGTTTTTACGCGGTTAAGGACCGTTCGACGAGCTCAGGGCAGGCCCATTCGACAGGCTCAGGGCAGGCCGATTCGGTAAACTCCTTGCCTGCAGCCGATCCGCTCTGCGGTTTACCGGTCGATGGCGAGCGGGCGCGGCTGGTGCGCAGACATGACTTGGAAATGCTTACACCGGAGGGAATCTGGGAACCTCAGCCTGTGGTTACCGATGCTCCTCTGGGTCAGCTGCTAGTTCGATTGCCGAGCGGCCAATGGCGCCCTGCTTTGACCGTCCCTGCAATTGGTCAAAAGCATGGGTTCGGAGCTCTTTGTAAGATCCGATTCGGTCAACCCGTTCGACAAGCTCAGGGCGAGCCCATTCGACAAGCTCAGGGCGAGCCCATTCGACAAGCTCAGGGCGAGCCCATTCGACAAGCTCAGGGCGAGCCCATTCGACAAGCTCAGGACGGGCCCATTCGACAAGCTCAGGACGGGCCCATTCGACAAGCTCAGGTTCGGCAGCTGTTTGAATACGGCAGAGAGATTCCGTTGGCAGGCTGGAAGAAAGAAAGCTGGGTACCGGCTAAATGGCTGCGGAAGCTTCTTCGCGAACAGTTCCCTTTGCTAGCCGCCGTGAGTGGTTGGAAGCCAGAAGAATTCTTAAAACAGGTACTACCGGTTGTAGAAGCTGAGATGCGGGGGCGGTTCCATGAACAGTGCGTCCGAGACGGCTTGATCTTCGGCCGGTTCCGGTTCGACGAGTTTCCGGCAAAAGGTTATCGAGACCGCTGCGGACGTATTTTGGAGAACCCGGAGACCCGCCGAACTTATCCGGCGGTCTGCCAGCCCTGTACGCTGAAAGCGGATTGTGAGGCTCTGGAGCCATCGGTTTCACCGGCGTTAGCTTGGCGACAACTTGGCCTCGTAGATCAAAAAGGGGTTCCGACCCGGCGCGGCATTATCTTCAGCTTTTTCAATCAGGGCGAAGGTTTGGCTATCGCGGCTGCGCTTGAAGAGCCGGATTATGCGATCGAGGACTTGATTTTTGATTTAGCGAATCTCCGCGTTGGGCATCGGTTTTCTTTGGATGAAACCTATTCGCAAGGACGGCTGGGTGCGGTTTGCCAAATGGTCTATCAGCGGGGCGAGTACCCTGGCTATCTAGAGCTTGGACTGCCTATTGCGTATGGGCCGGGAGGTTCGGAAGTGGTGCGGGATGTCGTAGCGCATCAGGTCCCTCGCCATCGGCTGGTCAGTGAAAGCGTGCGCCCCGGAGACATCGAACGAGCACTTACCGAATGGCGAAGTTTATTGCGGCAGATTACGCAGGCCCCCGTTTACGATTGGGACCGCTGGTTGCAATTGCGGGACATGGCCTCAGCGTACGTCCATTCTACCAGAAGCCCGGCTCGTGATCCTTTGCCTCAGTTGGCTCCGGCTCAAAGTCAAAGGTACAGCGGGCGCTTTATCTCGCGGCTGGCAAGACCAGCCTAACTACTCCCCAATGTCACTAGAAAACACCTCGGATCATCGCTACCGGTTCGGCTACGCTGTCTGCGCCATTTTTTTGATAGGCTTCGTCCTGGTGACCTGCGTGGTCGTTAGCGATGCCCTTCATCGGCCTGAGCTGGAGGAGTTGGTTCCTCGGTCGGTTGCCACTCCAAGTCCGACGCCGGGCCCTTGAGCGGCGACAGCTAATCGTCCTCGTCATAAGGAACACGGCGTCGCATGCCCAAGGTCTGGAGGGGAGCCGCTTTATAATGTGTTAGTTCTGTAACTTAGCAGCAGGCGGCTCCCGGGAACGTCTCCAGGTATGGCTGCTCTAGCGGTCGCATCGGAGTCAATTGCCCGGACCAAACACGCTGGGCGATGGCAACACCCTGGGTCACTCCCGGGAGCCGCTCGCTGCCAAGTTACAGAACTAACACCTTACAAAGCGGCTCCCCTCCAGGCGGTGGGCTCCGCGACCATGATATGATCAACCAGTTGTTCCTTTCTTCTGCCGCAGCGCGTAGACCAGGAACGCGATTCCTACCAGGAACATAAAGAGAGACAAAAATTGTCCTCGAGTGAACGGGCCGGTTAACGGTGCGTCCGGCTCTCGGAAGAATTCCCCGATGATTCGCATGGTTGGGTAAAGCAGAAAGAAAAAACCGGTGGTAATCCCGTTAGGCTGTCGAAACCGGAGCCGGATCGTGATTAGGCAGACAAAAAGCAGCAAACCTTCAAGGAACGCTTCATAAAGCTGGCTCGGATGTCTTGGGGTGAGAAATTGGCTGAGTATCTCTCGTACCTGCGGATTAGTATGCGCCGCAGCGATGATTTCCCTGACGGGGTCGATCGCCCGGGCAAGTGCCGGGTCGATGGCCTCGCATTTTCCGACGACAGCACTGACCTTATCGGCCGGAAAACTCGGATCAAGTAACTCGGAAGGAAACTGCATCGCCCAAGGCACGGTGGTGGGTCGCCCATAAAGCTCGCCATTAATGAAATTGGCGAGCCGGCCGAACATCAATCCGAGCGGCGCCACAGCGACCAGGTTGTCACCGATTCCCGTCCACGAAATATGATGACGTCGGGCGTAAATAAACGAAAAAATTACTAACCCAAGAATTCCGCCATGGCTGGCCATTCCTCCATCCCAAACCTGAAATATCTCGAGGGGATGAAGGATCATCTGGGGACGATAAAACAGAACATAGCCAAGCCGCCCCCCAACCAGAACGCCGAAGACGGCGGCAAAAAAGACAAAATCGGCTACTTGGGCTTCAGGGAGAGGACCATAACCTTTTCGAGCGAGCCATTTGAGGAGAAAAAAAGCGGCGATAAAGCCTGCCAGATACGCGGTGCCATACCAACGGATGCCAATATCTCCGTAAAACCGGACAAGAAACGGGTCGAGATGATGAACGTAGAACGCGAGGCACATAGGCCGCACGAACGTAGCGGGGCGGCCGAGGAGTTCAAGGAGTTCAGGAGTTCAGGGTGGGGTGATCACAAATTGCAACACAAGGTGGCCTTTTTGACAGTAAAGCAGGACCGAGCCCTGGATTACGCACACCAGTCTTCTGAACTCCTTGAACTCCTCGAACTCCTTGTCTTTATTTTCTTTGGATGCAGGAAATCGGCAGAATCGCGATGATCGTCGGGATAATCCTTGCGATCGGAGGTGCGCTCCTATGGAAGTTCCCGAGCTGGTTCGGTTGGATAGGACGTCTTCCGGGCGACGTCTCGGTTCAAAAAGGGAACTTCTCCTTCTATTTCCCGTTGGCGACGTGCATTTTGATCAGCGTCATTCTCACGCTATTGAGCTGGCTGTTTAGACGTTGAGAATGACAAATGACAGATAACAAATGACAGATGGGTGGTCCGGATCTTCGGCCGCTCTTGGAGAACCGGATCGGAGGTTCCGAGCGGCTCCGAAGAAAGCGGTCGTCCAAGTTGAAAATTTGTCATCTGTCATTCTGTCATTTGTCATTTTCGCAGGAACGCTAGCGTTCCTGCCGAATCCCCTCCGGCGAGACCTTGATATTCGGGCACGCATCGATCCAGCGTGGGCGATCCGGGGTGGCCCAGCCGATGCCGTTTCGGATCACTTGCAGAACTTCCGGTTGCTGATAGGTCGGAAATGTCTCGTGCCCTGGCCGGAAATAAAAAATTTTACCGGCGCCGCGCCGCCAACAGCAGCCTGATCGGAAGACTTCACCGCCTTGGAACCAGGAAATAAAAACCAACTCGTCCGGATTAGGGATACCGAACGGTTCCGAATACATTTCCTCGTGTGGGATCTCAAAGTAAGCTGGAAGATCGCGGGCAATGGGGTGCCCTGATTGGCAAACCCAGATCCGCTCTTTTTCGCCGGCTTCGCGCCAACCCAATGAACAGGTGGTCCCGAGCAACCGTTGAAAGATTTTGGAGTAGTGTCCTGAGTGCAGCACCACAAGTCCCATGCCTTCGAGGACCCGCTTACGAACCCGTTCCACGATCTCATCCTCAACCTGCTTGTGAGCCAGATGCCCCCACCAGACCAGGACATCGGTAGCCTCTAACCGGTCGACCGGCAAACCGTGCTCTTTTTCCTCCAGGGTCGCAGTTTCGCAGACCAACTGCGAGTCATGAGCGAACGCAGCTGCTAACTGAGAATGGATTCCTTGCGGGTAGACGGCAGCAACCGCCGGGTCCCTTTTTTCGTGAATGTATTCGTTCCAAAAGATAACGCGCGTGGGGTTCACCCCATCTGGAAACCACAGTTTATGCAGAATGACAAATGACAGATGACAAATGACAAATTCGATAGGCAGGCGACGCCAATAGCCGGCAAGGGCAGGGTCAGAACCAAATCTGATTGGCTATTTGGTATTGGCTGTTCGATTTTTCATCTGTCGTTTATCATCTGTCATTTTCTCCCATGCGCTCACACCAGCAACCGTACGAAGATTACGAACGCATTATTGAGATCGACTTTCTACGGGCAACCGAGGCAGCCGCTTTGAACACCCTCCTTTGGATCGGGCGAGGCGAAAAGGAGAAGGCTGATGCAGCAGCCTGCGATGCGATCCGCGGTATGTTCGACCTCATGCACATTTGTGGAGAAGTCGTGATCGGAGAAGGGATCAAAGATAACGCTCCGGGGATCTTTAAGGGAGAACATCTTGGAACCTGGTCGCCCGGCAGCCACAAATTCGATCTGGCGCTCGATCCGATTGACGGTACCACCAATGTCTCAAAAGGGTTGCCGGGCTCTATCTGCTGTATCGCTGCGGCTTCCCCGGAACATGATGTCGAGGTTTCGCTAAAAGACGTCCCCACGTTCTACATGATGAAGCTGGCCTACGGCCTGAAGGTTGTGCGTTATATGCAACGAACCGGGATCGAGACCATCTCAATCTTGAACCCAATTGAAGAGATTATTCCGCTTGTCGCCAAGGCGCTGCGCAAACGGCTTCAAGATCTGACGGTCGTTATTCTGGATCGGCCCCGCCACCAGAAACTGGTCGAAGCGGTCCGTTCTACCGGCGCGATGGTACGCATGATTTCCGACGGGGATATCACTGCCGCGATCGCACCGTCGATCGCAGACAGCGGGGTGGATCTCTACGTCGGGATTGGCGGCTCTCCCGAAGCGGTGCTGGCAGCAGCCGCAATTCGCTGTCTGGGCGGAGATCTACAAACCGTGATGTGGCCCCGAGACAGCGAGGAAGAGCAAACCGTTATCGAAGCCGGGTATCGCAACGATTTGGGTAAGGTTTTTTACGCGAAAGATCTCGCCCAGGGAGATAATATCATCTTTTGCGCCACAGGGATTAGCGACAACCCGCTGTTGCGCGGTGTCCGGGTGCGTGGTCATACGGCGGTCACTCATTCCGTTCTGATGCGGGCTCGCAGCCGCACGGTACGAATGATCGAGGCTTACCATGACCTCGTTCACAAAACGATTCGTCTGCGCTCAACCAAACGCGAAACCTCGATTTAGTGACAGACAGAATTCACCACAAAGGACGTACTCGCCCGAAGCTCGTGCGAATGACAAATGACAGAACAATCCGGCCAATCTGTCATTTGGAATTTGTCATTCGTCATCTGGACGAGCCTCAGGCGAGTAATCCCTTTGTGACCTTTTTGCCTTTGAGGTGAATTCTGCCTTCTGCGATGAGATCCACGAAACTAGCTGTCGGTGTAGTCTGCTTGGCATCTGCTGGAATCGGCACGGGCATCGCTCTGGGCATTACTTGGTTATACTCCAATCAAAGTTCGGATCACGGGGCACAAGTCAGCCCCGAGTTGCTGAAAATCTGGATTACCTCGGCTGCGGTAACCGCCGCGGTTATGGTTCTGCCAGTCTGGATCTTCCGGCGCCGAGTCAATCGTTCTGTCCAACAACTAGCCACTGCTTTGGCGGAAGGCAGAGTATCAAGCTCAGAATTTCCGGTAGTAGTCTCTTTGAACCGCGATCCGGAGTATCAAAAGCTGGTTGCGGAAGTTAATGGTCTGATTGGAGTTTTGAAGGAAAGCCAAACTCGTTTGGATCATTACGCTGCTAAAGTCGCTCACGAACTGCGGGGTCCACTCACGCTGCTTCAGCTACAGCTCGACTGTGAGGCAAAGCAGCTTGATCCGCAATTTCTTGACGTGATGACGGCGCAAATCCGTCGATTGACCGAGTACGTCGATACCGCGCTTTTCCTTGCGAGAGTGGCGGATCACAAAATTCGTCCGGTTAAAACCAGGCAAAAAATAGCTGCCTCAGTGCAGGAGATCGTGGCGCCCTATGCGCTCCAGGCCGCAGCCCAACAGCGCCAGCTTTCCATCGACCTGTCAATAGAGCCAGAAGCCGAGCTAGATGAAAAGATTTTCGGATTGATCCTCCATAATCTGCTCTCAAACGCGATGACTTACGGGTTAGGCGAGATCCGTTTGCGCTCACGCGCGGGCAATGGCGCAGTGACCTTGGTTATCTTGAATCGGGTGCGAGCCACGGAGAATACCGAAATTGGAACCGGGATTGGTTTGCGGACAGTCGAAAGTCTGGCGCAAGCCCACAACCTGAAGTTCCGTACCCGGCGCGTCTTCAACTGTTACGCCGCAACGCTGCGGATGCCCACGCTGGCTCCGGCCGAGGCGCCGATGCCGCAAAGATAAAGGCCAATCGGTTTGTCCGATGACTCTTCGCGGAGCGCCCGCGTGTCTCGCTCTTCGAAAAACAGCGAGAAAATGCAATATTTTCCACAAATACTTGAGGAAAATAGATTTAACGCCTTTCTTGAAATCATGGAATGTACGGTTGGATTTGGTTACTCTGAGAATTTGAGCAAGCCACTCATCCTAGTGGCGGATGACGAACCGTTTATTCTGCAGTACATCGCTCACGTTCTGCAGTTGGCGAACTATCGGGTCATCACTGTCAACACCGTTGAGGAAGCATGGAAGATCTTCGAACGACGGCAGCCCGCGATCGAGCTCGTGCTTACCGACGTCGTTATGCCCGGATCTGTGGACGGCATGGAGCTGGCAGAAAGGATCCACCAGTTCGACCCCAGTCTGCCCGTCTTGTTTGTCACCGGGGCATTGTCGGAGTCAGATCCTCGTACAGCGCTGATGATAGAGAAGCAGCTGGTGTTGCGGAAACCGTTCTTTCCCAAGCAATTGGTCGATTTTGTGGGTGCGCAGATACAGAGGCAATCGTCCTCCGGTCTCGCGCGGTAACGAATCGTGCTCGTGCTTCCGCCTTCGCCCGAGCCCCTGTTGTGGAGCGCGCCTCGCTTGCGAGGCCGACCTTGAGCGGCGTGCATCATAGAGCGGTGGCTACGGCGGACAAGCTGTGCTCGTCCTCGTGCTCGACAGGTTTGGGCGATCGCACAAGTGGAAATTATGGTAATTATTGGAGCTATGTGGCTCCTGGGTCCCATTAGTCACATAGGTCACATAAGTCCCATCCGTGCGACCGTCCAAATCTGTGGGGCCGGATTCGAGGACGAGGACGACGACGAGGACGAGAACGAAGCGCCTGGTGAGGACGATTAAAAGGAACCGCCCTATCCCGACGTTGACGTCCGGATCGCTTCCACCCGAAGTTGAATCTGGACTTGGTCACGGAAAACCGCGGGCTCCAGATGGAACGCAATATCCCAAGGTGGTGTCGGCAATGGCTCACTGAAATTAAACTCAATGGCCCGCAAGAGGCGGCCACTGTGCCGCAGGCCGAAAACTCGATGTTTTTCCTTTAGGATCTTGGTCTCCCCGGTTGGTTCTGCCCGTTGCAGTAGCAACAATGGCTGCCAATTCCCCAGGCCGAAAGGTTGCAGAAGTTCATGAGCAACGAGGAAATCGTAGTTGAGCTCGCGCCCGCTAACGAGCGCGTCAATCCGGAGTTTTGGCAATAGCTGGTCAGGTCTGAGAGTTTTCTTAGCGAACGCTCTGAACGCTCCGGCAAACCCAGCAAGTTGCTCAAAAGGCAAGGAAAACCCGGCCGCCATCTCGTGACCACCATATTGGGTTAGCGCGTTGCCACAACCATCTAAAGCTTGGACCAATGAAAACCCAGGGATGCTGCGGCCGCTGCCCTTACCGATCCCTTCCTCATCAAACCCGATAACCAGGGCTGGGCGATAATACTGGCGAACTAGACGAGCGGCTACGATCCCCACCACACCCGGATGCCAACCGGTCTCACCCACCACGATCGCGCAATGCGACGCGAAGTCTGGATCCTGTTCTAGCAGCCGGCAGGCGGCGTCGAACGTTTGCTGTTCCAGTTGCTGGCGAGCTCGATTCTGTTGATCAAGTTCCGCGGCCAGAGAAGTAGCGACTGCGTCGTCGGAGGTCAGAAGTAAGTTCAGTGCAGCCTCTGCCAGTCCGAGGCGCCCGGCTGCGTTGAGCCTGGGCCCCAGCCGGAAACCGACATCATCCGGCCGTACCGGAAAGCTGATTCCAGCGGCCCGCATCAAAGCTTTAACACCAATCCATTGGGTGGTCTCGAGCTGTTTGAGTCCGTGGTAGACCAGAACCCGATTTTCGGCGACCAAAGGAACCAGATCGGCGATGGTGCCGATGGCGACCAGATCAAGGTACTGTTTCAAATCGAAATCTGGGAGTCGTCGCTCCTTGAGTAAGGCGTGGCATAACTTGAATACCAAGCCCACGGTACAGAAATACCTGTGGTCAGCCCCAGTCTTCGGATTGATGAAAGCACGGCACCTAGGGGCAGCATGCTGGACTTCATGGTGATCGATTACCAGCACATCGACTCCGGTCGCCTCAATCTCGGCAATGCGATCAGCCGATGAGGTGCCGCAATCCAGCGCGACTAGCAATTGAGGCTGATGCGTTTGCAGACACCGGGCAACACCGTCTGCGGTTAAACCGTACCCTTCCTCAACCCGCATTGGCAGAAATAATGCGGGCGCGGTTCCATAGGCTCGCAACACGCGGGACAGCAGCGTTAACGAAGTGATTCCGTCCACGTCGTAATCTCCGTAAAGAACAATCCGTTCCCGGCGATCGATTGCCTGAAAGATTCGCTCGACAGCCGGTCTCATGCTCGCCAGGAGAAATGGATCGGACAGCTCACGAAGCCGTGGCCAGAGAAAACTGCGAATACCCACGGCATCTTGAAATCCTCTGCGATCCAAGAGCCGTACAAGCGAAAGCGGTAGCCGAAGCTCAGTCGCGAGCGTGACGAGATCGCTGCTTTGAATGGTAGCCGAAAGGTCCCAGGTGGCGGGTTTCAACGGTGCGAGGAGTTCAAGGAGTTCAAGGAGTTCAGGAGTTCAGGAGTTCAGGAGTTCAGGAGTTCAGGAGTTCAGGAGTTCAGGAGTTCAGGGTGGCACTAATTTGAAGAGTGCAAGACAGAAGCGCCTTTTTTCATTCAAATTGCGACTAACCCTGCGCTACGTATCGCGGGCTCCTGAACTCCTGCAACTCCTTGAACTCCTTCTTCAGAGCCGCACATGGATCCCATGATCGAAAAGAAACCGTTTGGCGTCCGCTACGGAATACTCGCCAAAATGGAATATGCTCGCAGCCAGCACGGCGTCCGCGTGACCCTCGCGGAGGACTCTCTCTAGATGTTCCAAGCACCCAGCTCCTCCGCTGGCGATGACGGGAATCGTGACCGCGGAGCTGACTGCCGCGGTGAGCTCGAGGTCGTAGCCATCTTTGGTCCCGTCTGCATCCATACTGGTCAGTAATATTTCCCCGGCGCCAAGCCGGGCCGCAGTTGCAGCCCATTCAATCGCATCGAGCTCGGTCGGTTTGCGGCCTCCGTGAGTGTAAACCCTCCAACTGCCGGTCGGCTGTTTCTTGGCGTCAATCGCCACCACAATACATTGAACCCCAAACGCTTCCGCTGATTCACTGATCAGTCCGGGTCGTTGGATCGCAGCGGTGTTTATGCTCACTTTGTCCGCACCCGCCAACAACATATCGCGGACATCAACCAGATTTCTAATGCCGCCTCCGACCGTCAGCGGCATAAAACATTGCTCGGCGGTGCGTTCAACGACATCGATCATGGTTCTCCGATGATCAGAGCTGGCAGTGATATCGAGAAAAACCAGCTCGTCAGCACCCTGGCGATTGTACTCTTTCGCGCATTCTACCGGATCACCTGCGTCCCGGAGTTGCACGAATTTTGTGCCCTTTACGACGCGACCCTCGGTTACATCGAGGCAAGGAATGATTCGTTTAGCCAGCATGCAAGGAATGACAAATCACAGATGACAGATGACAAATACTAGGCTCCATGGCCTCGATTGCCGCATATTTGTCCTTGGTCATGTGTCATTTGTCATTGTATCCCCGATGGACCCGTTAGATGCAACTATCGATGAAGTCGACTGGGTGCCATCGCCGATGGTGCGCCCGTTGAACCGGCTCGGGATCAAGACTTGGCGCGATCTATTGGAACACTATCCGAGACGGCATGAAGACCGAGCTGAGTTTAGTCGATTCCCTGTCGGCAGCTCGGATAAGCCGATCTGCGTTCGAGGCATTGTGCAAAAGGTAACTTCGCGTTATTTCTCGGGCCGAAATATTGTGGAGGCAACTTTGGATGAGGGACAGGGCGGAGCCTTGAGTGGACGGCTAGTGTGTCGCTGGTTCAATCAGCACTACGTCCAAAAGATGTTGGCTGCCGGTCAGACTCTGGTTGTATTCGGGCGTCCCAAAGAAAGCCGAGACCGGATCTATCTTGACCATCCGGAATTCGAGATCGTCGAGGAAGAAGACGAAAATTTGATTCACATGAACCGGATTACGCCGGTGTACCCGTTGACCGAGGGGCTACGGCAGCGCCCATTACGAACCTTGATTTACTTAGCCGTCACGCGCCTCGACGAGATCGAAGATCGACCGGTCCTACCAGGGTATATGGCGTCGTTCCGGGAAGCGATCACTCAAATTCATTTCCCTGACTCGTGGACGAAATGGCAGCGCTCCAGAAAAACGTTGGCTTTGGCGGAATTGGTCGGTATCCAGATTGTGGTTGAAAACCGGCGCAGAAATATTGTTGGCCAGCCTGGCCATGCGCATTCCGGTTCAGGTCGACGAGTCGAACAGTTCCTTAAACAACTGCCTTTCGAACCAACCGCGGCGCAAAAACGTACGATCCAAGAGATCCGCACGGATTTGGCCAACCATCGGCCGATGGCCAGGCTGTTGCATGGCGATGTCGGTGCTGGCAAGACTGTGGTGGCGACTGCCGCTATGCTAGAAGTGGCCGAAGCCGGATTTCAAAGCGCGCTGATGGCCCCAACCCAGGTCTTGGCGGAACAACATTACCAAACGCTGAAGACTTGGCTGGAACCGATGGGAATCCGGATTGCCTTAAGAACGGGGCCCCGAAAAGAAGAGGCGTTCTTGCCGCTGCAAGGTGACCCCGAGATCGTGGTTGGCACCCACGCTCTTCTCTACGAGAGCGATCCACTACCCCGGCTGGGACTAGTGGTGATCGACGAGCAACATAAATTCGGCGTTCTGCAAAGAGGCCGGCTGTTGCAGCGCGAGCCGGTACCCGATTTGCTGGTGATGACCGCAACACCTATTCCGCGAACGCTGGCAATGACACTCTATGGAGATCTTGATGTCTCTACTTTGGACGAGAAACCCATCAACCGAAAACCCGTGATTACGGGAGTCCGCTCGTCCCGAAAGCTTCCCGAAGCCGCCAATTTTCTAAAAGAACGACTGCAGGCAAACCGGCAGGCTTACATTGTTCATCCGGTGATTGAGGAATCAGACTCGCTAAGCGTCAAAGCCGCCACTACCGAGTTCAACCGCTGGGCTGATTTGCTGAAACCGGCTGCTTGCGGACTCCTGCATGGCAGGTTAGCGCCTGAGGAACGGGAGAGTGTGATGAAGCGCTTTCGCCAAGGCGAAATCCGGGTATTGATTGCGACCACGGTTATCGAGGTCGGGATCGATGTACCGAATGCCACGGTGATGTTGATCGAGAATGCAGAAAGATTTGGGCTGGCGCAGTTACACCAGCTTCGAGGTAGGATCGGCCGCGGAAATCACCAGAGCTATTGCATCCTGATGACCGACACCAAAGATCCGCTGGCTTTGGCTAAGCTATCTGTTTTAGAAAAGACTAACGACGGATTTGAGATCGCCGAGGCCGATCTCAGATTTCGTGGTCCAGGCGACCTGTTGGGAACGGCGCAAAGCGGCCTTCCTCCGCTGCGAGTAGCCGATCTGTTGCAGGATGCCGATCTCCTGGACGAAGCTCGAGGGATAGCCCGATCCATATTGGATCATGACCCACAACTGCAATCAGCTGGAAATCAGCGTTTCTTGCGTATCGTAATTGAGAGTAAAAAAGGGGGAACCACCTTAGCTAGCTAGAGTAGGATCAGCATGAAGAGCTTTTTGAAGTTTCTTGTCTTCGTTCTCTTTCTGGCGCTGGCTATCTCGTTGATTTACGTCTGGCAAACGAAGGAGCCAGGGGTGGGCCAAGCCAAGGTCGAGAAGTTCACTCCGGCGGAAGGGCCGAAGATCGACCTAGGCTCAGTCGATATTCTTCAACGATTAAACGAGGAATACACCAGGCTCTTCGATGCGGTCGTGCCCAGCGTGGTGAGTATCACCACGACGAAGACTGTTCAGCGCGCTCCCGATCCTTTTGAGTTCTTCTTTGGCTTTTCCAATAACCGATCATCGGGACGAGAAAGAGTAACTTCCTTGGGCTCCGGTTTCATCGTTTCCAAGGAGGGACACATCTTGACCAACTATCACGTTGTCCAGGGTACCGATGACATTTTGGTCGATCTAAACGACGGCCGCCAGGCCAAAGCGACCGTTGTCGGCAGTGATCAACAGGCGGACGTTGCGGTTCTAAAGGTCAATCTGCCTAACCTGACGCCGCTGCCGCTGGCTGACTCCGATCAAGTTAAAGTCGGTCAGATCGTGTTCGCGATCGGCAATCCGTTTGGTCTCCGAGAAAGCGTAAGTCAGGGCATTATTAGCGCTCGGGATCGCCGTGGAATCAGCGATAGCTCTGTAGAGTTTTTCCAAACCGATACTGCCATCAATCCCGGCAATTCCGGCGGTCCGTTGATCGACATCAAGGGAGAAGTCGTAGGAATCACTTCGGTCATCTATTCCGAGTCAGGCGGAAACCAGGGAATCGGATTCGCCATCCCGTCGAACCTGGTACGGCGTACGCTCAAAAGCATTATCCAGAAAGGACGAGCGGTAAAAAGCTATCTGGGAGTATCCGTGCAACAGATAACGAATGACCAGGCCGCACAATTCAAACTGGATCCACCAATCGGAACTATGGTGACCGATGTTGACCCAGGGTCACCCGCTGAGAAGGCTGGTATTATCCGGGGAGACATCATCCAGAAGATTAATGGTCACGAAGTAAGAGATTCCGCTGCCGTTGGGAACCGGATCGCTGAGGCCGATATCGGGGCGAGCGTCACCATCGATCTGGTACGGGAAGGTCAGCCCAAGACACTTTCCGCTCAGATCGTTGAGCAACCGGCCCAGGTCGGGACCCGGCTTGGCCGGAATCCTTCCAACGGTCGAAACAACAACAACCACACTGTCAAAGCTTTCGCCGGGGTCGAGGTTCGGACGCTAGATTCCCAGCTGCGGTCTGAGGCGAACATACCTGAGGATACTCAGGGTGTGTTTGTCATGAGTGTCGATCCGTCCTCTAAGCTTTCCCAAAATTTACAGGCTGGCGATATCATACAGGCAATCAACAATCAGCCGATCGCGAGCGCCGAAGATTTTCAAAAAATTGCTCAACAACTCGACCCCGATCGTCCGGTGGTCCTCGTTCTCGACCGGGACGGCCAACAGTCGTTCATGGTCGTACAACCCGGCTGAGGCCCGCGGGGCCTCCCGCGGCCCTATTACAAATGACAGATGACAAATGACAGATTGGGCGTCCGCAGCGGTTCAATTTGTCATCTGTAATCTGTCATTTGTCATCTCTGCCTAAAGTTGCTGCGATCGGCTCGACGAGGCCGTCGATTCCGATCGCAGCAACTTTAGGCAGAGCTACGGTGTTCTGTAGATGTATGAGTCAAGGTTCTGGTGGTAACGTTCTTGCCGCGATTTGCAGCTTTTTCATTCCTGGGCTCGGCCAACTGACCCAAGGTAGACTTTTGGCTGCTATCGCATTTTTCCTGGTTAGCAGCCTCCTCTGGTTTATTTTGTTAGGGTGGCTAGGGCACATCTTGGCCTGTTTTGACGCCGCTGTCTGGCGGGCGCCGAGGTAGGCCTGGCATAGTTAGGGTGGCTGGCGCGCTTTTTTGGAGTGGCGCGAAGTAGTCGGTAGCAGGAGCTAGAATCTAGGAGCTAGGAGGACACGCGAACGGGTAGGTCCCGGTTTAGCGGCTTCGCCGCTTCCTCGCGCGTTATTCTCCTAGCTCCTAGATTCTAGCTCCTGGCTCCTTCCACTGATTACTGTTTTACTGATAACTGATTACTTCGCCACCAACGCCCGCCATGCAAAAACTACACTATCCGCCCCCCGGTTCGGCGCCGACGGCTGTTCCTGGTCCTAGCGAATCGGAAAGCCACCCAACCCATATTAAACTCATCGAGTACGACGCTCACTCTTTCGTTGAGAAACAGGTGGGCGCGGTCGATGAGCTGGTGGATTCACTTGAAAACCAAAAGGTTACCTGGGTAAACGTTGAAGGCCTGGGTTCGGTAGAGCTGGTCCACGAGGTCGGACGCCTTTTCCAGATCCATCCTCTCGCCATTGCGGATATTTTTACTCTTGGCCAGCGGCCGCATTTGGATACTTACGATCGACAGATCTTTCTGTTGTTGCAGATGGTCTACCACAATCAGGAGCTAGATCTCGTGTTTGAACAGCTCAGCATCCTGATTGGCGAGCGTTTTGTGCTTACGTTTCAGGAGGAGCCGGGCCATGATGTATTTGAGCCGGTACGTACTCGCCTCCGGGAAGGCGCTGGTAGCGCGCGTTTTCTTCGCAATGATTATTTGGCGTATACCCTGATTGATACTGTCATCGATCATTATTTCCCGGCGGCGGAGAAAATCGGTGAAGTGATTGAAGGACTGGAGGAGACGCTTCTGGAAAAACCAACCCGGGAAAATCTCCGGCAGGTTCATGAGATCCGGGAAGGTTTAGCCCTGCTGCGCCGCGCCATCTGGCCGCAACGCGACGCTCTTTTGCGCCTGTGGCATGACGAGAGCGGCTTGTTTTCCGAGCGTACTAAGCCGTATATCCGCGACACTTACGATCATGCGTTGGCTCTAATTGACCTGCTGGAAAGCTACCGGGATGCCACCGTCAATTTCATGGAGCTTTACATCTCCGGCCTCACCATGCGCACAAACGAGATCGTACGGGTGCTGACGGTGATCTCTTCGATCTTCATACCGCTGACTTTTATTGCTGGAGTATACGGGATGAATTTTGACCGGAGTCGCAGTGTATTAAACATGCCGGAACTTTCTTCTCCGATTGGTTATCCGGTTGTTCTCTTAATGATGGCCGCCGTCGCCGGCGGCATGCTGCTTTATTTTAAACGGAAACGCTGGCTGTAGGCAGAACGTAACGGCGTGTCGGCGTGTCGGCGTTTGGGCGTGACGCCTGGCGGTGCCGGTACGGTCGGAGCCATGGAGCGCTGCCTCGCTTGCGAGGCCGATGGTGAGCAGCGAGACGTCATGACGCAATGCCCTTCCTCGTGCTTACGCTCGGTAGCGCGTCGATCGAAGACTTGAACCGCTTCCCGATCTTGCCACCTCGACATAGAGTGTTCTCGGTCCCCGTTTTGGTCGCTTGGTCGGTAAAACGATCGAGAACGGCACGTGGAAGGGCATTAGGTCGCGACGTCTCCCTGCTCACCATCGGCCTCGCAAGCGAGGCAGCGCTCCAAGGTTCCGGCCGGATCGCGCTGGCTTCCGGCGGGGCCGCGTCACCGTTTCCTTTCTGCTGGCTTCCGGGCGTCCGAACCGTTATTCACTTAAGGCGTACCCACGAGAAGGGTGCTGGCGGCTGGGGACTATAGTCTTCTGGTGCCGGGACCGACGAGCTTGGTTTGAGCGCCTTAACCCAGTGCTTACCAATCGGCGGACGCCCTTCTCCAACGTTGAAAACACGGAAAATATGCCCAGCCCCGGATGGCTAGCGATAAAACGGTTTGCCGATTCGGCGAATCTCAACGTCGCCACGGCTTTTCGTGGGCCGGAAGGCAGTGACCCGTAATTATCCAAAGCAGATCAACCAACGCCGGAAGTCTGTCGGCAGCCAAACCGAACCTCTCCATTCCAACCAAACACTATGTTACACATCATTTGGTACATCATCATCGGTTTCATCGCGGGATTTATCGCTGAACATGTGATGAACTTTCATACGGGTGGCCTAATTGCCACGACCATCCTCGGTATTATAGGATCAATCGTCGGGGGTCTAGCCGCCAGACTGTTCTCCAAGCCAGCGGATGGATCGCCGTTTCATCCCGCCGGCCTGATTCTCTCGATCATCGGGGCAATCGTCGTCGTCTTTATCGGTCGCCTGGTGGGCATTATCGGGTAAATCCGAAGCTGTTGCTGGTGCGGCCGCACGGAAAGAAAAAGGGCGGTCGCACCTGAGAAAAAGCCGGATTTTGCCCTTGCGAATCGCTGGGCCAAGCATACTTTACCGGCTCCTTATGCCAAAACCGATCGCTCGACGTAAGACGAAAAAGGCGGTAGCCAAGCGCTTTAAAGTGACTGGCACCGGGAAAGTCCTGCGCAGTCAAGCGGGCCGGCGCCATTTGCTCGCTTCTAAGAGCGCCAAACGGAAACGTCATCTAGCGAAGACTGCGGTCGTGGATCGGACAGACGAGGCAAGGATTAAAGAAAATCTTCCTTTTGGGTAACCACGAGGAAAGACTCGCCGCGCCATAGCGAAGCGACGGCGGGACCTGTTGCCCACCTTCCGAAGCAATTTCGGAGACTGACAGGCGAGGTCGGGGAACAGTTGGCAACAACAACTGCCTGTCTATGAGGCGCCCGAAACCCGGGCGAGAGTGAATGCCGAGAGCAACCAACGCTCCAGCTAGTAGAGAACGCCGTAAAAGAGTCCTGGATAAAGCCAAAGGCTATCGAGGACGGCGCTCCAAACTGTTCCGGTACGCCAAAGACGCGACCATGAAGGCCCAGTATTGGGCCTACCGAGACAGAAAAACCCGGAAGCGAAATTTTCGGAATCTTTGGATTCAGCGAATTAATGCCGCTTGCCGGGATCAAGGGACGACCTATAGCCGGTTCATAGAAGGACTTGCCGCAGCCAACATCGCTATTGACCGAAAAACTTTGGCCGATCTTGCGGTACAAGACCCAGCTGCATTCAAGTCAATTTTCGACCGGGCGGCTGAAGCGCTGCAGAAAAAGCACGCAGCCACAGCCTAGATCGCGCCCAAATCGCATGGGATCCGTGACGGGTTAGGCTCCATTAGTCGTGTCGCCCATGCGATTTGGGTGCGATCTAGGCTATGGAAAACGAACTGGTCAAATTTAAGGAAAGCGCTTTAGCGGAGATCGGAGGAGCTAAAACTCCGATCGAGCTCGATAGTGCACGCGTTAAGTATCTGGGACGCGCTGGTCTTATTTCGAAGCTCAGCGAGAGCATGCGGGATGTTCCCAAGGAAGAACGTCCTCGTTTGGGAAAACTGCTGAATGAGGTCCGGGTGACCCTGTCAGCGGCTTTCGAAGATCGGGCTGAGGCGTTCGCTGCGCAGCACGATGTATCGGCGATTGAGGATATCGACGAAACGTTGCCGGGGACACCATTGCGCATCGGTTCGCTTCATCCGCTAACCCAACTGCAGGATCGCGCTACTCAAGTGTTTCGTCGTCTAGGATTCGCCTTGGCTGCAGGCCCGGACATTGACACAGAGTGGAATTGCTTTGATGCGCTCAATACCCCTCCGAATCATCCCGCCCGCAATGAGACCGATACGTTTTATCTTTTCGATGGGCGTTTGCTTCGCACTCATACCTCCACGGTCCAGATCCGGACTATGTTAGCGGCGCCGCCCCCAGTGAGGGTGATCGCTCCCGGCGCAGCCTATCGCCGGGATGAAATGGATGCGACTCACCTGAGCCAGTTCAATCAGCTCGAAGGTCTTTATATCGATAAGCATGTGAGCGTAGCGGACCTAAAAGGCACCCTGGAATATTTTGTGCGTGAACTGCTTGGTTCGCAGGTCGAGACTCGCATGCGTCCGCATTTCTTTCCGTTCACTGAACCCAGTTACGAACTGGATGTTCGGCTTCCCGGCGTCAATGCCGGCCGTTGGATGGAACTCTTGGGTTGCGGGATGGTAGACCCAAACGTTCTGGAAAAAGTGAACGAGGGAAGAGGAGACCGTGCCTACGACCCGGAAATTTGGTCTGGGTACGCATTCGGCATGGGGCTGGACAGGTTGGCGATGGCTCTCTTTAGTTTGCCCGATATCCGTTTGCTGATCGAAAACGATCAACGGTTTCTAGCTCAATTTTCGTGATGAAGCTTTCGCTTAATTGGCTCCGAGAGTATTTGCCGGCCTTAGACCGGTCTCCCGAACAGATCGCGGATGCTTTGATATTCACTGGGGTTGAGGTCGAAGGCGTCCAGGTGCATGGAGCAGGTATTGAAAAGGTGGTTGTTGCCCAGATTGAATCTTTCCAACAGCATCCCAACGCGGACCGGCTGAGTGTCTGCCGGGTTTTAGACGGCTCCAAGGCGCCGCGGCAAATTGTCTGCGGAGCCAAGAATTTTCGGGCCGGAGATAAAGTGCCCTTGGCCCTTCCCGGTGCGGTTTTGCCGGATGGGACCAAGATCAAAGCCAGCAAACTTCGAGGGGTCGAATCCGAAGGTATGCTTTGCAGCGAACGAGAAATCGGCTTTTCCGATGAAGCCAGCGGCCTCATGATTCTCGATCCTGGTGCGCCGATCGGAGTTGCTTTGGGAGATCTCTTCCCGCCCGATACGATTTTTGACCTCGAGATCACGCCGGATCGGCCGGATCTCTTGAGTTATATCGGTTTGGCCCGCGAGTTAAGCATCATTTTCCAGCTACCCGGTCTTAATCTTCCGAACCCTTCGACCGCCGGCGGTGCCAAACCGGTTTCGGACCCGAGTCAGGTTCGTATCGACGCGCTGGACGCATGCCCATATGCCGTTTTCCGTGAGGTTCGAGACATTACCGTTGGTCCAAGCCCGGATTGGATGCGTCGCCGGCTCGAGGCCGCCGGTCTCCGTTCCATCAACAATATCGTCGATGTTACGAACTATGTGATGCTCGAGACCGGGAAACCGATCCACGCCTACGATTTGAGCCGGCTTTCCTTGCCGGTGATCGTTCGCTTTGCGCGAGCTGGAGAAAAGCTACTTGCTTTGGACGGCAAAACTTACGAGTTGAACCAATCGCATCTGGTGATTGCGGATTCGGCGAAAGCTATCGGTCTCGGAGGTGTGATGGGAGGAGAAGAGACTGGTGTTTCTTCTGGGACGACGACCGTTCTAGTCGAGAGCGCCTATTTCGATCCTGCGTTGATTCGGCGCACCAGCCGGGGATTAGGTTTAATCTCGGACGCGAGTTTTCGGTTCGAGCGCGGAGTGGATCCGAAGTCGGTGTTTTTTGCCGCTCACCGAGCTGTTCAATTAATTAAGGAGGTTGCCGGTGGCACGGCTTCGACTTCAATTCTGGTGGCCGGGCAAGAGCCGAACAACGAACGCCAAGTGTTATTTCGCCCCGATCGATGTACCGACATTCTCGGCTCTGAAGTACCCGACGCCGCGCTGATTCTCAAGAGCATCGGCTTGGAATCTGCCGGAAAGGATTACTGGAAGATTCCCAGCTATCGTCTGGATCTCGAGCGCGAGATCGATTTGATCGAGGAAGTGAGTCGATACCATGGCATTCAGAAGCTTCCGGGCCGCCTGCAGGGGAGCCCGACGATCAGCTCGCAGATCGATGCTGCTCATGACGACGCGATGCTATTACGCCGTAAACTCGCAGGTCTGGGTCTTGCCGAGGCACGCACGTTAGTTTTTCTCGATGAGCCGTCACTCAGGAACAGCCTTGGACCAGTAGGGGAAACGCTCCAATTGCGGAATCCGTTAGCGGAGGATCAGCAGATCCTTCGTCCGGCGCTGATTCCGGGTTTGTTGCGGGCCGCTGAACGGAATTTCAATCGCGGTGCTCGTAGTGTGGCTTTATTCGAGCTTGGCCAGATTTTCTTGCCTACGGAACCGGAAGAGTCGCCCAGGCTGGCAATTCTGCTTTCTGGGGAGAACGCCGTTCCATCGTGGAACCAGACTAGCCGGAGCTACGATCTGTTCGATGCTAAAGGCATTTTGGAGATGGTGTATGGTTCTACCCTACAAACTAGGCGGACTGCTCCTAACGACTTAGCCGCTCTAATTTGTGAGCTGGTCTCTAGTGGCCGCCGCATTGGGTATCTGGGGTTGGTTAGACCGCGTCAAGCTCGTGAATTGGGTGCAAAAGGTGCGGTCATCCTCGCTGAAGTCGAATTACCGGCCGCCGCAACTCGCTCGCTTTTTAAGCTCAAGCCGCTCGAGCGATTCCCGGCGGTTACTCGCGATATCGCTTTTGTGGCGCCCCGCTCCATGCATTGGGGAGAAGTGGTTGCGACCCTGAATTCGGCGAGAGAATCGCTATTGGTCGATGTCCAGGTGTTCGACCTTTTTATCGATCCCAGCGGTCAAAAGATACCGGCCGACAAAAAATCACTGGCCTGCAGTTTGACTTATCGCGCCTCTGATCGGACCCTGACACAAGACGAGGTGAACGAGGTTCATCAGCGATTGAAGAAACGGTTGGTTGATGAGCTCGATGTGAATTTGCGGGAAGGATAGTTCTTTAAAACGCTTTAAAACGTATACGCGTTCCGCTTCGGGATACTGTGGCGGAAACAAATTTGCCCTGCGGTGCTCGGGATTAAAGGCAATTGCCCCAACCCCGATATAAATATCCCAAGGAGGCTAGGTCGAGCACGGTTTAATGACAGGCCTTGATTGGAAGTCAGAAACGTGACGGCGGTCATCCACCCTTGCTAAAGGGGAATGGGAGCTTCGCCTGATCGACATCAGTGGGGTAACAATACGATAGGCGCCTAATGGTTCTCAAAAGGCGCCTATCGCATTTTTGGCGGGCGGCTAGGGGTGGTGTGACAGCAGCGCTGCAGAAATAAAGTGTGTTGTGAGAATTCGGCGTTCGTGCGAGGTGGTACGGATGGGAGCTATGGGACTCATGGGACTTATGTGATCGAGCTGAGCGCACCGCGTATGAAGAAGAACGAGGGATTCATCTTGCCGCATGGCAATTACCGAGAACTTCTGTCCTATAAGAAAGCGAAGGTCGTGTATGACGTAACCTTTGCGTTCTGCGGGCGCTTTCTTACAAGAGGGGACCGGACGATTGATCAGATGATTCAGGCTGCTCGGTCCGGGAAGCAGAATATTTTGGAGGGAAGCAAAGCTTCGGGTACGTCGAAGGAAACCGAGATCAAACTTACGAACACGGCGCGCGCTAGCCTGGAAGAGTTGCTAGACGACTATCATGATTTCCTCCGCTCCCGAAAGTATCGGCTCTGGGAAAAAAATAGCCGAGAGGCCTCGTTCGTTCGGCGCCTGGCGGCGAAATCTGAGCCGGCGTATGAAGATTTCCGAGAATTTTGTGAGACGCGCTCCAGCGAAGTCGTGGCGAATATCGCGATCTGTCTCATCCACCAAACGAACTATCTGCTCGACCGCCAGCTCCGCCGCCTAGAGCGGGACTTTATTCATGAAGGCGGGTTCCGTGAGCGCATGAGCCGTGTCCGCCTCCAGCAGCGTCGCGCTGGCGCGACATCTAGGAGTCGCCGGAAGGGCGACCAATCGCCATAACACATAGCCCTTACCCCGACCGTAACGCCCCTACATTAGTCCGATGTGTCCCATAGGTCCCATCCGTTCCCGACCCAGCGCATTCCCCTCTTGAACGCCCCTCCATAACCGCTTAGCTTTCCACCCAGCATGCGGCCCCCGGAAGATTCCGTCCTGCTGCGAATTTTTGCCGGTGATAACCATCGTTACCAGCACCTTCCGCTATTCGAGGCCGTCGTCCTCAAGGCTCGCGAGTTCGGTCTAGCGGGCGCCACGGTTTTGCATGGCATCCTCGGGTTCGGCAAATCCAGCCGGCTTCATCAAGGTAGCCTTCTCATTCTTTCCTCGGATTTACCGGTCGTGATCGAGATCGTAGATCACGCCGCGAAAATCGAGGCTTTCTTGCCGGTTCTCGAGCAGATGATGCCGAGTGGGCTCATCACCATGGAAAAAGCGCGTGTGGTCGAGTGACATCCACGGCGACTTAAGCGTGGCCAAAATTAGCCGATATGTCCGCGATTCCTCAAGCCGCTCAGTCTGATCAGGAGGCCGTAGCGCCTCGAACTCGCGACCTTCCGAAAGAGTGCATGCTGCTTCGGATCTTCTTAGGGGAAGGCGATGAATACCGGCATCGCCCCCTTTTTAAGGCGATCGTGACTCGAGCTCGGGAGCTCGGCTTCGCGGGTGCCACGGTCTTGCGTGGCCGGATGGGATTTGGCCAATCGCAACGCCTCCATAACGCGAGTATCCTTCGACTCTCTTTCGACTTACCGATGATCTTGGAAATCGTGGATACACCCGAAAAAATCGAAGCCTTCCTGCCCGAACTAAGAAAAATGATGCCTACCGGATTGATCACCGCCGAATGGGCCCGAATTATTCGGTATCAAGGCTGATCGGTTCTTCCTTTATAAAAGATTGCCTGAACGCGTTCGATCGTTACCAGGCCGGGACTCAGGATGCCTTCAATGGCAGCGAGGAAACTCTGAATCTTTTCCTCCGAATCGACGATCTCGATCACGATAGGAAGATCGAAAGACAAACGCAGAATTCCGCTGGTGTGAAGGTGGCTCGATTTACCGAACCCCATCGGACCCCGGAAGACAGTGGCGCCCGCCAGATGGTGTTGGCGTGCTTTCAATACGATTACTTTGAACAATGGTTCCCCCTGATACTCGTCACTTTCACCGATAAAGATTCTTAAGAGCGATGCGTCTCGGGGAAGTTCCATAATGTTGATTAAGACGACATGGGTCTACGACCCGGTGAATTGCCAACCGAGCGCGATCCCGGCAAAACCAAGCATGGTGGAAACCAATATATTCAGGATCGCAACCAACCATCTGCGCTCCACCAACAAACTCCACGTTTGCAGGCTGAAAGAGGAGAACGTGCTTAAGCCTCCGCAAATCCCGACCGCCGCGAACTGCTGGAGCGCGGCGGCTAATTGCCGGTCGGCTAGGTGCGCAATGAAACCTGAAATTACACCGAGCAGAATCGAGGCTGTGATATTAACCATTAACGTACCGAAAGGGAAAGTTTCTCCGAAATGCCGCGCGACCAGTCCGGACCACCAGAAACGCCATAGACTGCCTACTAGACCGCCAAAGAAAACCAGCACGGCTGCTAACATACCGATGAAGACCCCTAGTTTCGCAGCCGCCGGATCAAGCGGACCACCTTCCGCGGGAATTGGGCTGCGGCTATCGCTCCAAGCCAAATCGCTATCAAGCACAAGAAATGCGATAACCCGATATTCAGACATAGCTCCAGAAAATCGCGGTGACGGGCAGCGTTGAATGAGATCAAACTGAACGCGCTGAACGTTGTGTAACCACCACATATCCCCACCAACAAAAAGATCCGGCTGTTCGGACCTAGATAGATGTCGCCGGCAGGATCAGAGAGAAAGTTTAGAAACGAGACAAGAAAGCAGCCACTGATATTAACGAGAAGGACCGCAGTAAATGGCCACACCGGGAGGGCCGTGATCCATTGAGTGATCCCGAAGCGAATAAGCGTACCTAGTCCTCCGCCTATCGCCACCAAAGCGTATTTTCTCATGCCAAAATATTTCGGTTACACAAACGCACCATTAAACGTCCGGTGGTGCGCACGCGTAAACACCTGCCAAATCGATTGGTTTGGTAGGAGTCATCAGCCCGAAGGGCGGTTGGCCGAGATTTCGGCAGGCAAACTCCATTGCCTTGAGTCTTTATTATCTGAGATGTAGACCAAAAACAAGTGGAGGATCGTCAACTCGCGACAGACCGTAAGTAAATGTCCTCTTTTTCGGTGATCGATTTTGCGTGTTGGCTGGTGGTGTTCTTAGGTTCAATGACCGCACACGAGGCGTCCCATGCCTTTGTGGCGAAGCGTCTGGGTGACCCAACGGCTTATCTTGGCGGCCAGGTTACACTCAATCCGATCCCTCATATCCGGCGTGAGCCTTTCGGGATGTTGCTCCTTCCGATTCTTTCTTATCTGGCCTCAGGGTGGATGATCGGCTGGGCGAGCGCGCCGTATAATCCCGGTTGGGCCGCCAAGTTTCCGCGGCGGGCTGCGATCATGGCACTGGCGGGACCAGCAGCAAACTTTATAATCGCATTCGTCTGTTGGGTGGGGCTGAAGTTCGGATTAGCAGCCGGGGTTTTCATTCCGGGTCTCACCGGCCGCTTTTCTGAAACCGTCGTTTCCTTCGAACCGGGTTTGTGGAGTATCGCAGCGGTGTTGCTGAGTCTGGGGTTCTCGTTGAATCTGCTCCTCGGCGTTTTCAATCTGATTCCGGTTCCACCACTTGATGGTAGCGCTCTGCCTCTACTGTTTCTCAGCGGAGAGCTGTCTCAGGCGTACCAAAGAATCAGCCGCAGCGGCTTAGCCTTTTTGGGGCTGCTCGTGGCTTGGCAAATTTTCCCGCGGATCTATCGCCCTATTTGGTACTGGATGGAGTCGACGCTCAGGTAGTTCGCGGTTCACAGTTCGCGGTTCGCGGTTCGCAGTTTGCCGCTAGTGGACAAGCCATGTGCGCCGTGTTGGTCCGCTTGGGGCGAGGTGTGTCGCCAACAGTGAACAGTGAACAGTGAACCCGTTAGCCTGGCGGCCAATGCATTGGGCGTCCGCCCAATAAATGAACGTGGAGATGCGGTACGGTCTCTCCGCCGTTGCTACCACTGTTGATCACCACCCGGTAACCGGTTTCGCTCAGGCCGAGATCCGCGGCAATTTGCTTCGCGGTCAGCAAGAGGCGTCCTAGCAGCGGGCCGTCGCCCGGCTGAGCTTCGGCGATTCGTGGGATTACTCTTTTCGGAATCACCAATACGTGAACCGGCGCTTGCGGATTGATATCGTGGAACGCCAAAATCTCGTCATCTTCGAAGACCAGTTTCGCCGGGATTTCTCGGGCAACGATTTTTTCGAATAAGGTCATCTGATCGTTAACAAGACTTCGGATTTGTCCTTTTCAAGCTGTGCCCGAAGAAAATCCACAATTTCCGTTCGCAACTCGGAACAGCCTCGACTCCACGTTTTCACCGATTGAAGAAAACGGACGCAGTTTTGCAGCCCCAAGACATTAATGTTCGGTGCGCGCCGCGAAAGGATTGGCTGCATTCGGTCCTTCAAAAGTTGGAAGAATGCCAGTTCGTAACCAGGACCGGCCTCCGCGGCGAGATCGGAAAGCGAGATCACGCATGGGGGCTCGAGCGTCTCGTACCTCAGCGCGATCTCACCGTGCCCTATCGCCTGCAATGCGGAGCGGACAACCTCGCTCAATTCGGAAATCGTGATCGCCGGCTTATCGTAGCACCCGCTCAGAAAACAGAGAATGCTTTCGGTCACATGCCCTGCCAGCCACCATTGGGTGTAGCCGGCCTTTACGGCTGCTCGAGCTAAACATCCACACAACCAATCATGGCGGATTGTCTCGATTGATCCGTCGTCCAGTCGAAGTACAGGTATTGAGTCTAAGAGCGCAATCACGGTATGAAGAGCTCTGGTTGTTGAGTGCTACGTTTTGGTTTTTTGCCGAGTGATTCGATCTCGTTAATGAACTCGCCGATGTCTTGAAATTGACGATACACCGAGGCGTAACGGATGTAGGCGACCTCGTCCAATGAATGCAGCCGTTCCATAACCCGGACCCCGATCTCTTTGCTGGGAACCTCGTGGTCGAAGCTCTGCTCCAGTTCGTGAATAACCTCTTCGGCTGCTCGTTCGAGAGCATCATACGCGACCGGTCGCTTCTCGCAGGCCTTGATCATCCCACTTAGCAGTTTCTGCCGATCAAATGGTTCGTGGCGGCCATCTCTTTTCACAACCCGCAAGTCTCTTCTCTCAATTTCTTCGTAAGTGGTGAACCGATGTTGGCAGCCCAGACATTCCCGACGCCGACGAATTGCAGCTCCTGATTTCGCGGAGCGAGAGTCGATAACTTTGTCTTCTAGAATGCCGCACTTCGGACAGCGCATAAAAACCGGTCACCTGAAACCACAACATATAGTGGGTGCTGAATGGCAGAAATACAACTAAAGTTTCGATTGGTACAAAAAATACAGGGCGGCCGAGGCCGCCCTGCATCCAATCATTGAATAAGAGATTCCGCTAGCTCTTGCTGAAGCCTTTAGCCGTTTGATGCCTGGTTAGGCTTCGCAGCTGCCTTCTTCAAAAGCTCAGATCGGTTCTGGCGCAGGTCGAGTCCGCTACGAACCGTCGGGTATGGCACGTTCTTGCCATGTAACCCTTCCCAGATTATCCGGTTGAACTTATTCGGGTCCTTCAGATTGTCTTCCTGGGTGAAGTCGAAGTCTTTAGTAACTTCAGCCCAATATTTTGCGTCGTGGGTCGCTTTCGGTATGTGCCGAGCTGTCGCGTCCTGCTTTGGCAACGGCAACTGGGTGTTATACAGATAAGCGGAAGGCGCGGCCGTGAAAGACCAGGTGCTCTGAGTGGTGTCGAAAACATCAATCATAGGTTTCTCGGACGCCGTGAGGATATCTTCATGATCGAGGCCAAGAACTGCTTCGATCGTGGCCAACATATTCTGCGTGGTGTACGCGGTCGAAACCAAGGCTCCGTGCTTCACATACGGACCAACAATGTAAGCAGTCGACCGGTGCGAATCGACGTGATCCGCTCCGTTCTGCGAGTCGTCTTCAAGGATACAGATCAACGTGCTCGAAGCGTAAGGGCTCTTGGAGACCTTTTCGATGAGCTTAGCCACGGCATAGTCATTGTCCGCTTGCTGATATTCAGGCGTGTTCACACCTTTAATCGCGGTGCCGAAGCTACCCATATGATCGTGCATTAAGCGAACCATGGAGATCGCCGGCAGATTGTTGTTCTTCACGTAATTATCGAACTCGAACTCCCATTCCCTCTCACGGTAGAAGTCCGGGAAGTTGTTGTCGAAGCTGCGGAAATAAGGATCGGTGATTTTGACCAGGGTATCCCTCGACGGGAAAGCGACGCGGGTACGAGTCTTTCTCGGATTCAGCAACAACGGCGTTGGCGGAGTAGCGAAGTACTCGGCTTGGTCGCAATGGTATCCGTAGTTGCGGAAGGTCAAACCTGCCCGCAGCACGACATCCCAAATAAATCCATGTTGCGCTTCTCCGGCGTCGGGACCATCAACAGCGCCGGCATCGAGGGTGCCCGGAAGAATGTTGGGGTCGGAAGGGCTCTCAGGCAAATACTTCTGCCGCTCGGCGGCGGTGGCAAAAGCCATGTTGATGTCGCGGTTTTGTCCTTCTGAGTCGTAAGGAGCGCCCCGGCCACTGTAATTCATCGGAATGCCGATAAATGAGAGGATGTTCTCGCGGCCGGCAACACTCCAGACTTGGCCGTCGCCGCTGACGTCACCCGTATTATAGAAGTTATCCAGATTGACGAACTGCTGCGCGATCGCGTGATAATTGGGGGTGATGGGTTGGCCGAAATCAGTTAAGCTCGGGTCGCCATTGCCAACTGGGAGATCGCCCAGAATTTGGTCGTAGGTCCGATTTTCCTTCTCCAGATAGATGACGTGCTTGATGTGTTGCTGTAGAAACGCAATCACCCGCTGTTCCGCCTTGGTCAGCGTCGCGTTGTAGGAGTTGTTGGTGGCCACTTGAGTCGTAAGGGATGTCAAAGCGTTGCCAGTCGGGATTGGGAAACTGTGCAGATACGATTTCTGCAGCTGATACACGTACTGGTTAGGCTGGCCGTTGTAATAGGTTTCTCCTGGGTTAGGTCCAGTCACCCCTTTAGCGTCTGCCACATAAGCGTAGCTACCATCGAGGCTCAACGTAATCGCGTCTGGTTGATAACCAGTAGGAATCAAGCCGACAACATACGGATGCGCCGGGATACCCTGTATTACCGAGATGGCGTTCGCACCTCCCAGCGTCACGTACAGAGTCGCTCCATCCGGAGACAGTGCCGGAGCGACCGGGGCGCTGCCTTTGTATTTGCGGGCGTTCGCAAAAGTAGTGTTCCCTTCTGGTCCGCTGGCGACGACGCTTTGGAAGAGGGTGTTGCTGGATGTATTGATGATCTCGATAAGATCGCTGTTGTCTTCAGCGACATACAAATAAGATTGCGTGCTATCGAGCACAGATTTCAGAGGATTACCGGCTACCTTGATGCGGGTCGTTAAGGTCGGGCTTGATGGAGTCGTGAAATCGACAACATCAATCTCGCGATCACGAGCACACGAAATGTAGGCCGTATTGTTGCCCTTGATGCTAACCCAGAACGGGTATTCACCGCCGGGCACGCCGCTCTGACTCGGATTGATAATGCCGGGCCGCAGATCGAATGAGCTCAGTACTTTTCGCTTGGCCAAGTCGATAAACGAAACAGAGTCGTTGCTGAAATTAGCAACGGCCATGGTCGATCCGTCCGCAGTGATGTCCATGCCCCCGACCATCGGAGGATAGTCGCCGGGATAAAGACCATTCGCAGTGGTGTAGCCCAGGGCGATGGGGGTCCCCGTTTCGGTCCATTGACCTTTTGCTTGCTTAAACGAACGAACCGAGTCATCGGAACCGCCGCCAACATACAGCGTGTTGCCATCGGGAGAGAAAATAATCCCGACGAAGGTGCTGGCGAGTTGGATTACCTGCTGTTGTACCGGCGCCCCGTTGAAGATGTAGAAGATAAAAATGTATTCGTTGTTGACTCCCTGACCGCCGGGGAGGGTGACGCTATTATAACCACAAGTTAATACCGCCAAAGTGGTCCCATCTGGAGATTTTGCCGTACTAACAGCACCGCCTGCGATGAAGTTCGGTAGTTGGCTTACTCCCGGGTTGAGTGCCTGAAAATTTGAATTTGGCACGACGAACGGTGACACATATTGCCCTGTCGGGATAAACGTGCCCTGTCCCTGGGCACGTGTGGGCGCCATCATCGAGAGCGATGAAAGCGCAGTCGCGCCAATAAGGGCGGCGCGAGAAAGCCCTGTTCTGATTTTAGCAGCCATATTGGTTTTCATTAAGGGGATGCAGACAGCTGCCGCTCGCGAAGCTATTGCCGCGGCGAGATGCGCGCTGTTGCGAAAAACACTATGCTTCGGCGATCAGCAGCTTGTGCGACACATGTGTTACTTTTCGGTCACAAAGCCGGGCGCTCAGCGAGGAAGATGACAGGGGCGTCAGTTTCGGTTTGGAAAATAGCCTCAGGTATTTGTGGTAGAACTGCCGAAGGCTTCCGGCACTCCCGTTTTACAATTTTAGAGCCTTCTGCTATCTCCCTTCATTGTCACATGGATGGTATGCAGGCCCTGGTGGTTGAAGACGAAACGAAAGCCGCAACTTTCCTTTCTAATGGGCTATCCGAGAACGGATGGGCTGTCGATATTGCGAACGATGGCAAGATCGCGTGGGGATTCTTACGTGAGAAGCGTTACGATGTTGTCCTTCTGGACGTGCTACTTCCAGGTATCGATGGCTGGAGCATTATTCGACAGATGCGAGCCAACGGCATACCGACACCGGTAATCTTTCTGACGGCTCGAGACAGTCTGGGCGAGCGGATCCGGGGCCTGGACCTCGGCGCTGACGATTACTTGGTGAAGCCGTTCGCATTTTCGGAGTTAATGGCGCGGATTAGGACTGTCCTTCGCCGGGGCCGGGATACCACCCCGACCAGTCTGCGGGTATCAGACCTGGAATTGGATCTGATTCGCCACCGAGTTGTTCGCCGCAACCAGCCGATTGAACTCACGCCAAAGGAGTTCGCATTATTGCTTTTGTTAGCCCGCACACCGAACGAGGTGGTTGGACGCAAGGTAATCGCGAAGGAAGTGTGGAACATCGAGAGCGCCGTCGATTCTAATGTGGTCGATGTTGCGGTTCGACGGTTGCGCCGGAAAGTCGACTACCCGTTCGACAAGCCTTTAATTCATTCCGTCTACGGCGTCGGCTACGTGCTCGGAGAACGTTGAACTGTGAACGGTGAACCGCGAACTGTGAACCGTGAACTGTGAACCGTGAACCGTGAACTGTGAACCGCGAACTGTGAATCGCCAACCGCGGCGGAGACGCTCCTGGTCGATGGTGTTCCGTCTCTCCGCCGCGTATGCGGTTATCACCATCACGCTTCTCTCCCTGTTTGGCGCTTTTCTTTATTGGTCACTAAAGGAGAGTCTTGAGGTCGGTGCCAGAAATACCCTTGCCGACAAAATTTCAGTGATGCGCCAAATCTTGCGCGAACGGCCTGATGATCAGGAAGCTTTAGAAGAAGAGGTACAATGGGAGAGCACCGCGCGGCGCCGAAGCGTCTATTATAGCCGATTGCTCCAGGACAACGGTACCCTGGTGATTCAATCGGCCGGAGCGCAGAACCTGATCCCTGAGTTGTCACTGTGCCCGTCCCCGGCGGCGGAGGATCGGTCCATCGGGGAGACCCGAGAATTTCGTCCGGCGCCGGAAAGAACATTGCTAATAAGTAGCGCCTGGGTAGCCAGCGGCGGCGCCGGAAAGTCCGCGGTGAACCAGCGGCAACGTTTTATCTACACGGTCGCGCTGGACACCACGCCAGAACAGAACATCCTTCATGATTACCGGGATAAACTGCTCCTCGTCTTGATTGGGGGATCACTGGTATCTGCCGTCGCAGGCACTTATGTGGCTCGGCGAGGAATCCGGCCAATCAAAGAGATCTCGGCCGCGGCGCATCGCATCACGGCCAACGCTTTAGCCGAAAGGGTCGGATCTACGGCTTGGCCTCGCGAGCTCGCCGGCTTGGCGACGGAGTTTGATGCCATGCTCCAGCGGCTCGAGGATTCGTTTCAACGACTCTCCCAATTCTCGGCGGACATCGCCCATGAGCTTCGCACCCCGATCAATAACCTGATGGGAGAAGCCGAAGTTGCCTTGAGCCGAGATCGGACCTCAAGAGAATATGCTAGGGTGATCGCCTCGAGTCTCGAGGAGTATCACCGTTTGGCCGAGTTAATCCATAGCCTGCTGTTTCTCGCTCGAGCGGAAAACGCCGATCTATCATTGCAGAAGTCTTGGTTCCAAGTAGCGGACGAGCTGGCCCAACTGCTTTCGTATCATGAGCTGCAAGCGACCGAATCCGAGGTCACGCTGAGTTTCTCCGGCGATGCCAAGCTCTTAGCGGACAGTACGCTTTTCCGGCGCGCCATCAGCAATGTTGTTGCTAATGCCGTTAAACACACGCCTCCCACTGGAAACGTGGCGGTTGAAGTTCGTCCATTGCGCGATGCCGTAAAGATTTTGATAAAAGATGATGGCGTAGGTATTCCGGCGGAACATCTCCCGCGGGTTTTCGATCGTTTCTATCGAGTGGATGCGTCGCGCGCCACGGCGATGCCCGGCACCGGCCTGGGCTTAGCGATAGTGAAAACCATTGTCGAATTGCACGGCGGATCGGTAACGATGGAAAGTGAGCTAGGGAAGGGGACTCTGGTTACGCTAATTTTTCCGCTATCGCCGGGTATGGAGGAGGAGATGGAAAAGCAGCCGCTTCCGGGCGCGGTCGTCACCGATTAGTTCGAAGGGCTGCGCTATGCTTACATTGACACGGACGGGCAGCCGCCGGACCGCTACCGGAGCAGGCTCTGTCTACGGATCACCAGCATCGCGATCCAACTCGCTAGTAGAAACAGGCAAAAGAGCGGTAACGCCGACAATTCTCCAAATGGCCATTTGAAAGCTAGGCCTTCCAACAACCAGAATGTTCCCAACGTGAGCAGCATAAGTCCGGCGCCTAGCTTGATGAAGACATCGGGCAATCGCCGCAAATAACCGTGCAGTGAAATGACTAGCCCGACCGTGATCGCAAGAGCGATCGAAGCACCGCTTAGTGCCTCTAGCCAGGCCCTCGAGCTGAGGCCAATTGTGATCACGATTATAGCGACCTCGAATGTTTCCAAGGCGGCACACTTTGTCATCACGACAAAGTTGAGGTAGCTGAAGCCGGCCTTAGAAGAGGTCGCCTCCAGAGATTTATTTCTAAGAGGGTCCTCAATCCAACCGGCGCGTTTACCGGCAACTTGGCGAAAAATTGATTTCTTGGTCCATTTCCATCCGAAGTAGATCAGGACCACGCCGGCAGCGACCTGGAGCCAACGCAAAGGAAATAGGACCAGCGCGGGGCCTAACAACGCACCAGCCACGGCCACTCCAACAATGCCGGCGATACTGCCCAGCAAAGCTTCTCGGCGAAAGCCCGTGCTGCTAAGGGCATAAGCAATCGCGACAATCTCGAGAAATTCGATCCCTGAACTTAGGGTTGCACCAATGAAGACTCCTGAATTAATTGAGATCATACCGCAGTTTCCCCTGCTACCCTACGCTTCGTCGCGAAGCGCTCAAACTCGGCCTCGTCCCGCGGCCGAAGCATGCACGTCAACATAAGCAGGATGGCTGCCCGGCGACTGTCCGACAACGCCTTGTGATATGCGGGGCTGCATGGTGTTTCCGAAGCGATTGGTTAGCCCGGGCTCGACGCGCAGTCGGCATCCCAGCGCTCGGATGGCGACTGCGCGTTGAGCCACGCCGAACCTGTCACTCCGAAAACGTGATTGCATCGGCCACGCCTAAGAGCTTTGGGGATCCCGCGTCCGCGGGATCGCTACCGGTTGGGCGTCGTTAGTCCCGTGGCCGCGGGAAGGCCGCGCCCCACAAGAAGGAAACGCGCCGAACTAGGCCTTGGCCTTCGCCGCTCCCGGCGTTCTAAGCTGCGTGTTCCTTCGCACGATTCTCAAACCGAGTGTATTCCTTTCGGAATGTCAGCAGGATCTCTCCCGTCGGACCATTTCGTTGTTTGGCAATGATGAGTTCGGCTTCCCCAGCGCTCCGCTCCTTCTCCTCCTCATCGGTTGCGTAGTACTCGGGTCGCACTAGTAATCCAACGACATCGGCATCCTGTTCGATGGAACCGGACTCACGGAGATCACTGAGGCGCGGTCGGCCTGGTGCATCACCCTTAGCTCGCGCATCCGGTTGCCGGTTTAGCTGGGCAACCACAATCACCGGAATCTCGAGCTCTTTCGCCAGAGCCTTGATTCCGCCGGAGATCTCCGAGATTTCGAGCTGGCGATTGTCTTGGGCGCGTCGGGTCGTTGATCGCAGTAGCTGAAGATAGTCAATCACCAGCAGGTCAATTTTATAGTTTGCCTTTAATCGCCGCGCCTTGGCTCGAAGCTCAGAAATGGAAAGGCCGGGGGTATCGTCAATGTATAAATTCGCTCCTGCCAAATGAGAGGCAGCCGTCGTCAAACTGGGGAAATCGCGTTCGGAGAGGAACCCGTTTCTGACCTTCTGTAGATCAACCTTGGCCCGCGAACACAGCAACCGCTGAACGAGCTGTTGGCTGCTCATCTCCAGACTGAAAACCCCAACGGGCTTCCCGACATCCAAAGACACATGTTCCGCGACGTTCATGGCAAACGCGGTTTTCCCCATGCTAGGTCGCGCCGCGATCACAATCATTTCGGCTGGATGCAGCCCGCTGGTCATCCGATCCAGTTCGACGAATCCAGTCGGCAAGCCGGTCACAGCGCCGCGATTCTCATAAAGATGCTCGATTTGCTCGATCGCCTTAATCACCAATTCCTTGGTGGGGACGACATCGACTCTGATGTAGTCACCTCGGATTTGCAGAACCTCGCGTTCAGCGTCGTCCAACAGCGGCTCTACATTTTCCTGTTCATCATACGAACGGCCGCTAAGCGCGTCGCACGTCAGAATCAATCGTCTGAGCAGATATTTCTCCCGAACGATATCGATATAATAAGCTGCGTTGGCCGCCGTCGGTACGAAGCCATAGAGCTCGTTCAAGAACTCGATTCCTCCGATATCGTCCAACTGCCCCCGATCCTGCAACGCTTGGTTCAGCGTAATAAAGTCGATGGGTTTGCTTTTATCCGCGAACTCCAGCACCAACTCGTAGATGATCTGATGAGCGGGAGCGTAAAATGCCGGCGGCTGCAAACGGAGAACGCAAAGATCGCTCACGTCCCGTGGGGACAACAACATGGAGCACAGGACGCCTTTCTCTGCGTCACTGCTGAATGGTAGCGACCTCGGTGTGTCTTTGCTTGGGGATGCGCTGTGAAGAGATTGTGAATAACTTTTCCCGTTATCCCTGCGCGCGGCTCCCTGTTCACTCAAGGGCTTCTCAAGAGGTTTCCCCAAGCCTTGAGAACCTTTCGGCATTCTTAGCTCGCAGTCGTCTTCGTGCGCTTACGGGTCTTTCCCTTGCTGTCCCTAGCTTCCGATTCTGATTCCTTCGGGGCAGGCGTATGAGCCTTAACTTCGAGTTTTAAAGTAGCCGTCACATCTCCGTGCAGCTGAATCGGCACTTCGATCTCGCCGCTTTCTTTGATGGGTCGCTCGAGGCGAATCCGGTGGCGGTCGACTTTAAGGTCGGCTTCCGCAAGCAGCTTATCTTCAATATCTTTTGCAGTAACCGAGCCAAAAGCCTTTCCGGTTTCGCCCGTTTCCAGAGTGAACTCGAGCTTCACTTTATTGATCTTGCGAGCGAGTTCTTCGGCCTCATTCAATTCCTGAGCTTCCCGATCCGCTCGCTTGGCCTTTAGCAGGTTCAGACGCTTCAAGTTAGCCGGAGTCACTTCGTAGGCTTTGCCTTGTGGAACCAGGAAGTTCCGGGCGAATCCCCGGCGCACTTTGACCACATCCGCCTCGGCGCCAAGGCTGGGAATATTTTCTTTTAGAATAACTTCAGTGACTGCCATGCGTAAGCTCCTGCTGAAATTGAATGGGAGGAGACAGCTAATGGACAAGCCATCGCGTGTCAAGTTTGCTTATCAGACTATTAGGATAATTGCAAAAGAAAGCCGGCCTGGTGAACCCGGCCGGCTTCCCACAAAAACGATAGAGCTTAGTTAAAAACCGAAGTGTCGGTTAGGGTAGAACCGAAGTGTCGATTAGTTGAACTCGAAGATCTCCTGCGGGATCTCGATCGGCTTTTCCTTCTTGCTCAGCGCTCGGCGCAATTTCGCCAAGGCGATGTTTTGCAGCTGCCGAATTCTTTCACGAGTAACCCCGAATTTCTTCCCTACTTCTTCGAGGGTCTTCGGTTTTCCGCCGTCAAGACCGAACCGCTGGAAGATGATCTTCCGTTCGCGGTCGTCCAAAACCTCCAGGAGCTCACTGACCTCGTCGCGCAAGTTCTTGTCTCGCAAGAGCTCGAACGGAGTCTGCGCATCCTCGTCGCCGACGATTTCTCCGAATTCGGTGGAGTCGTCGTCGCTAATGGGCGCATCCAGTGAAGCCGGCCGGATTGAAACGGTCTTCAATTGCGACACTTTGCCGCTCGAAATACCAATTTCCTCGGCCAATTCTTCGTCAGTAGGTTCGCGGCCAAGTTCCTCGCTCATTTGTAGCGAGACACGCCGCATCTTGGAAATTTTGTCGACCAGATGGACCGGTAACCGGATCGTTTTGCTCTGGTTTGCTAACGCTCGCTTGATAGACTGCTTAATCCACCAGGCGGCGTAAGTGCTGAGCTTTCCTCCCTTTGCGGGATCAAAACGTTCCACGGCTTTCATCAAGCCGATATTTCCTTCGGAAATCAGGTCCAATAACGGAAGTCCCAAATTCGCGTAATCATGGGCGATCTTAACAACGAGTCGCAGATTCGCCTTGATCATCAGAGCTCGCGCTTCTCTGTCTCCTTTTTTGATACGGGCAGCGAGCTCGATTTCTTCTTGGGGAGTGAGCAACGGAATTTGCCCAATTTCCCTGAGATAAATCTTAATGCCAGTATCTGAATCTTCGCCAGCCATACTTGATTTGCTTCTTCAATGATTTCGTAGCCAACCCTTAAAACTAAAGAAATATCGCTCCCCTAGCTGTCGATATTGCTTAACCTCCTTAAGAATAACCTGTGCTTTGACAACGGACTGCCGCCGGTTGTTCAACGTTTTCTTTCTTCTTTTCGGCAATTACCGAAAAGCCAATGATTCGAACGGACCGTCACCGGCACCTTCACTCGTGCAATCACGTCTCGCAGCGCAACCCCGCTGCTTCGCCTTCAAATGTAATACGCATGAGCGCCCAAAATGCTTCAGATTTTTGCAGGCCCCAGAATTTCATTTGATCAAGCGAACCAATATCAGAACACAAAAAACGCCGCCAGTCAAACACAACTCCCATGATCCAGCCGCCGGGAGGGATCACGTCCCAGTCCCGCGGCTCCGAAACCGTTCGCGAAGCCCAGAGCCTTCCCTGATCAAGGGCGAAAATACACCGTTGGCTTCGAGAACGCCTTCGCGGCGCACTCCCTGTCAGCGGTTCCTCGGGGTGGGGGATTCCTGACTACCTTCCTCTGTGCTAACGAGAGGAAACCTATCCGAGATTGCAGGCTTGACAACATATGTAGTTTAAGCGACAGAGGTTGCGAAATAAATGCACCAATTTTTGTCCCTTTCGGTTGTCTCGCCATTCCCTCCAGTTTCTAGTCTCACTACTTTCCTTCCTCTTTCCCCCGGAGAAAACCCAAAACCCATTGACCTGAGTTCAACAAATCGATGAAAAAGCATTATCTCTCATTTCTATTGAGTAGCCTCGTCCTCGCTGGGACAACGGTCGCCCAGGCGGATTCCTTCAAGATCGACCCAGTCCACTCCGCAATTATCTTCAAGATAGGCCATTTCGGGGTCGGCAACGTGTATGGCCGGTTCGACAACTTTAGCGGTACAGTCGCACTCGATCAGAGCGATCCATCCAAGGATGCAGTTAACGTCGAGATCAAGACCGATAGCGTGGACACCAATGCTCCCGACCGCGATAAACACATTAAAAGCCCAGATTTCTTCAATGCTGCGCAATTCTCCACTGCGACCTTCAAGAGCACGTCGGTTAAGAAGATCGACGATAAAACCTACGAAGTAACCGGAGACTTTACCCTTCGCGGTGTTACCAAACCTTTGACTTTGAACGTCCAAGCCGTCGGCAGCGGTCCTGGCCCGAAAGGCGAGCCTCGTTCGGGTTGGGAAGCAACGGCCACGCTGAAGAGAAGCGATTTCGAAGTGAAAACATTCTTGCCAGCCGTCTCTGACGAAGTCTCGCTTATCATTGCGGTCGAAGGGATTAAACAGTAAGAACTCGTTCTTGAAAGAGCCGGCCATATGAATCAGATGGTTGTCCAATCCCTGCAAGGGGTCGGTTTTCCGTCCCTGGCGGTGCTGATTGCGAGCGCGGTGTGTTTCGTGGTCTTCCGCGAACATCCTTGGCTTCGCGCGATTGGCATTGGATTAATCCTCGCCGGGGGAACTATCTGGGCCTATCTGCTTGCCTTTGGCGGCTTTGCCTTTCCGCCTCGTGAATCCCACCAGTGGATTCCATATCTAGCTGGCGTAGTTGCCTTAGTCGGTTGCTTTCAAGGCCTCCGGCTAGGGCGCCAAGTTACGAATATTGCTCTTTCACTGGGGATGGCTCTCATTTTCTTTTGGTCCCAAGTTCCCGGGAACCCACTGGCACTCGTATGGATCGTGGCGCTCACGATTGCGCTGTTTATTAGCACCATCTTGCTGCAAAAGGTGATCGAAGACCGTTGTTCAGGAGCGGAACTTGCACTCGGCCTGGCCCTTTCGGCTGGCGCCGGGGGCATCGCCATTTTCTTGGGAGGATCGGCCGTGCTGGGCCAGATCAGCGGCTCCCTGGGGGTAATACTCGGAGTGATCGCGATTCTAGCGTTTTTCTTTAACACGACAGTTGGAGCGATCCTGCCGTTGATTTACGTCTTTATCTTTGGCTGCTTGCTTCTGAGTGCTTGCCTTTTCGCCCAACTCCCTTGGCTCACCGCGGTTCTTTTGTGGGTCGCTCCCTGGGCTCTCATATTGGGCCAACGTTCCGACCACCCGCGGATTTCTCGGCGCGCTAGGGCTCTTCTGATCAGAATGATCGGTGTCTTCGCTTTGGTGGCTATCGCTCTCGGCTCCGCTTTTCTTCTCACTCCTCCGAGCTCAGAACTTTAGCGACTCTCGTAATCGTCCTCGTCCTCGCCGTCGTCCTCGTCCTCGAAAGACGACGCCTTTCCCGGAGCGGGTTTGCCTCAGCGTCTGGAGGGGAGCCGCTTTGCAGGCTGGCAACTCTGTAGATTGGCAGCAAGCGGCTCCCGGGAACGTCTCGAGGTGTGGCAGTTCTATGGGTCGGGTGTATCCGCCGCACACGGTTAGTCGCGATGGGCAAAACACTGCGCTGGAACGTTCCCGGGAGCCGCCTGCTGCCATCTGATAGAACTGCCAACTGACAAAGCGGCTCCCCTCCAGACGCTGGGGCAAACCCGCTCCGGGGAAAGGCGTCGTCTTTCGAGGACGAGGACGATTACGATGGCGCAACCTACGTTCTCCCATACCGGCGTCCCTTCCAGATTGATCGTTGACCACGCCAATACCGAAAGGCCGAGGACCAGGTCATGAGTAGGTAAAGCGAGGCGACGACTGGAAGCGTGATAACCAGAAACGGACTCTGACGGTAAAACCGGACGACGGGTAAATAGGCTGCCCACATTGAAATGAGGCCGAACCAGGCGGCGGCTCTTGGTATCATCGATCGGTGGGCCAGGCCTATGACCGGGCACCAAAAAACAAAAACCATGAGAAAAGTGGTTAGCAATAGCAAAGGCACCGAGTAGCGCAGTTGGGTAAACGCTGTTCGGGCAACCATATTCCAGAAGCTGCCTAAGGTGGGATACGGACGTTGGCTTTTGGCAGAGTGAGTCAACCCGATCCAAGTTTTGCCGCCGAATTGCTTCACTTTCGTAGCTAGCGCGCAATCGTCGATAATGCTCGATCGTAATGCGCTGAATCCTCCGATGGCCTGAAGTGTACCGGCCCGTACCAGGACGCAACCGCCGGCGGCTACACCAAATTGGGAACCCGGATCGTTGCCCACTCCAAAGGGATAAAGTAGCTTAAAGAAGAAGATAAATGCTGGGGAAAGGGCTCTCTCCCAAAGAGTTTGCATGCGTAGCTCCGCCATTAAAGAGACCAGATCGAGGTTTTCGGTTTTCAACTTCGACTTGAGTGCGCCAATGGTGCCGGGAGCCAGTTCGATATCTGCATCGAGCAGCACTACTAGTTCGGTCGCAGCCGACTGCCGGCCTTGCTCGAGAGCCCAAAGCTTTCCCACCCAACCTTCCGGCAGTTCTTTCCCGAGAAGAACTTGGAGGTCGCCACGAAAACCTTTCTTTGCGAGGTCAGCGGTACCGTCGGAGGACTGATCGTCAATTACGATCGCGGCAAGATTCTTGCCTTGGAGTTCGAGCGCCCCGAGTGTCCTGGCGATAACCGTGGCCTCGTCGCGAGCTGGGATCAAGACGGTTACATCGGAGAGATCAGTTTCCAACGTCGAGTCATGATTCTCCAGCCGTTCTCTCGTGCTCCATGGTTTCCACGGCAGCAGCAAAATCAATGGCCAAATCAGCGAGGCGACAATAATAAGCATGGAAATCAACAGTGACATCAAATTCAACGCCGGGAACGCCGCGAGCGCCGTTAACGCCGGGAACCATCCGTATCAGCGTGAACGGTGCAATAGATTTGCTGGCGCTTACCTTAAGAAAGTAAACTCACCGAGCACAGATAAACCGATGGACCCTTTTGCCTCGCGATTATCCGATATCCTGAGCAATTACGTGAGTAGTCGGCTGATTGATCGAGACGTTTGGCAAAGGCTCGACGAGGAGGATCGCCGCCAGATTTCAGACGCGATTGTCGCTGCGACGCCCAAGACTGCGTCGGAGGTGGGAGTCTGTAATTATGATACCGAATGGCCGCACCTGTTTTCCCGGATTGAGGGTGAGCTACGAAAAGCCGTAGGCGCGTTAGGGCTCACCATCGAACACGTCGGCAGCACAGCGGTACCCGGACTAGCTGCTAAGCCGATAATCGATATCGAGCTCGTAATCTCTTCTGCATACCAATTTCCTCCGGTCAAAGAGCGCCTCGAGCGATTCGGCTACATTCATCGCGGTCCGTGCGGCGTTCCGGAACGCGAGACGTTTCGATGCGTGATCGATCTGCCAACGCACCATCTTTATGTCAGCGAAAGTCATTCCCGCCCTTTACAAGAACATCTTTGTTTCAGGAATGCTTTGCGAGGGAATCCCGAGCTCGCCGCCGAATATGCGGCACTAAAGCGAGCCCTGGCGGAGCGGTACCGTTATGATCGCGATGCTTACACCGAAGCGAAGACCGGGTTCATCCGTTCGGTAATCAGCGGCCTGTTGGCCAAGCAGGCGCAAAGCTAAAACGAAGATTGGAATAGCCGCAAAGATCGCAGAGAACGCAAAAGAGGATGACTGGAGTTATCGGCGGCCGCATCACTGTGGGCAAGAAGTCGGCACCGAGAGTTCGATAGCGTAGAATTTTAGGTCCTGGCTTGTAGCTTTCTTGCGGTCCTCGTGAGGTTCTTCGAGGGTCATCGCTATTTTTTTTGCGCTCCTTGCGTTCTTTTTGCGGCTATTCCAGTCTTCGTCTTATCTTTGCGGCTTCGCGGCCTTGCGTGAGATTTTCTTCGGCCTTCTAGCGGATCAATTGACCGACGCTTTCAGATGCCATCAACTGAAGGACGTCCTTCCGCGTGAGGCGAAAGAGATCGCCTTCAGTTGTCAATTGGAGCGCGCTCATCGCTACTCCGTATTGCAACCCTCGAACAAAGTTTCCCTCCAAGAGTCCCGAGATCACGCCGGCTGCAAAACTGTCACCCGCTCCGATCCGATCGATCATTTCGACTGGATACCCAGGAGTAAGAACCGGGTTGCCGTCTTCCAAGCCGGCGGCTCCTTGGTCTCCGGTGGTGATCGCGATGCGCGGCACGCCGAACCGTTTATATAACTCTTTGACGGCGGTGGCGGTGTCCCCCGAAATCTCGAAAATCGGGCCTAGATCACGCTTGCTCACAATCAAGGTGTCCACCTTTGACAACAATGGAGCCAGCTTGAGGCGGCACTCTTCGTGAGTCCACAACAGCGCCCGGTAATTGACGTCAAAAACGATGGGGATGTTTTGCTCGTTCGCTCGAGCAACGACGGTCTCTACTAAACGGTTGCAACCCTCAGAAAGCGCTACGGTGATCCCTGTGAGATGAATAATCCTTGCTTTGCTAATTACTGATAAGTCGAAGGTCGTTTCATCCATGTTCCGAGCCGCGCTAGGAACCCGGTCATACAAGACTTTTGTCGGACGCGGTGACGCACCAAATTCCAGAAAGTAAGTTCCGACCCGTTCAGTATCGGACCAGGCGACACCGGAACAATCGACTCCCTGGGCGGAAATGGTGTCGGCGATGCGATGGCCGAGAACATTGTCGGGCAACCGGGAAAGCCAGCGAGAAGTGAACCCCATTCGTGCGACCGCCACAGCGACGTTGCTCTCCGTTCCCGCCACATGCACGTCGAACGCCGGTGCATCCGCCAGCAACCGCCCCGCGGGCACCGAGAACCGCAGCATAGATTCACCGACGGTAAGAAGATCGACCTCAGACGCTGACATGGGATTACGGGAAAAATTTCACCACAGAGAACACGGAGGAAAAGATCCGCAGATTACACAGATTACGCAGATTTCGATTTGGGCTCCGGTTGGGTGGTCCGGTAAAAAAGGGTGCGGCGAGAGTAGCCGCAGCCACATACGGCCTTAAAATGTATCTGTGTAATCGGCGAAATCTTTGGATCATTTCTCGGTGTTCTCTGTGTCTCTGTGGTGAATTATTAGGTTTTCTGGGCGTGCCAGCTGTACTTCGGCTCGTATTTCAGGATTCGCCTGGCTTTTTCAATGGAGAATAATGAGTCGTTCGGTCCGAAAGAACCTCTTTGTGGAACGTTGGGGAAAACCTCTGCCAACAATTCTTTATTGTCTCTGAGCATGACTGTATCCGCGTTCGCGATAATGAAGATTTCGGCGCCTTTAATATCGGCCTCTAACGCGAGACGGAAAGCTTGGGCGGCATCACGCGCGTCGATGTAACTCCACACATTCCATTTCCGTTTGCGAGCGTCATCCTGAAAACCAGGAAACCGGGCATAATCTTCCGGGCTCATCACATTCGAGAGCCGCAACCCGACAATCTTCAGCTCGGGATCCCAACGGCAAAATTGCTTGGCCATCTCTTCTCCGACCAGCTTTGACAGCGAGTACGCTGTTTCCGGTCGACCTGGATATTCTTCATCGACCGGGACGTAGGGTGGTGGAATGTCGAAAGGCAAACCTAACACGGTCTCGCTTGAGGCCCAGACGATGTTCTTGATCTGGAGCTGTCTGGCGGCTTCGAAGACGTTGTAAGTGCTAATCGTGTTTGTCGCGAATGTGACATGATTCGGCGCGCGTCCCGGAGCGGGGATAGCCGCTAAATGGACGATGCCGGTTACTTTATCAACGCGCTCGTCGATCCCGGATAGTGCCGCCATGGTCTGACCGAAATCAGTCAGATCAACTTGGCTGAAGGGAACGCTCTCATCGCCGCCAGGAACCTGATCGACGTTACAAAGCTGATAACCATGAGCCACGAGTTCATTAATGCAGGCTCGCCCTGCTTTTCCGCTGCCTCCGGTAACCACAATCATAGGTGGGACTCAATCGTAGCCCCGGCCAAATAGCAAATCAGAGACGACAACCGCGAATGGACACGAACAAAAAACCCTCCAACCGCAGATCGACGCAGATAAAAGGGGCACGGCGGTCATGGAACCAGTCAGACCGCGAATGGACACGAATACACACGAATCAAAACTGTGTCGGAGACAACGTCGCGTACATACTCGCGTTGCTTTATTGGGACTCAGCAGCCAACCGTGTACTTTACTCTGAGTCTGGAATTCGGTTTCTACTTCGCGTCAATTCGCGTGCATTCGCGGTTAAATTTTTGGCCTGGGAGCGCGGCATGTCCCCCTTAAATCTGCGTCAATCTGCGGTTGGGCTTTTTCCTTCGTGTTCTTTCTGTCTTTGTAGTGAAATAATCTGGTTATGGGCGATTGGGACCTAGTATTTAGGGACGCGAGACTGGTTTCTGCGGATGGTATCATCACGGCGGATGTCGGGGTGATTGGTGAACAGGTTGCGGCTGTTGGCGCCAACCTGGGTAGCTCGGCGAAACAGGTGGTGGATGCCGCTGGCGCTTATCTTTTTCCGGGGGTCATCGATGCTCACATTCACTTCAATGAGCCGGGACGCGAGCACTGGGAAGGGATCTCGTCCGGTTCGCGTGCGCTGGCCGCTGGTGGAGGGACCGTTTTTTTTGATATGCCGTTGAACGCTTCCCCTCCCACGCTGGACCGGGAAAGTTTTGATCACAAGCGCACGCTCGCAGAACAGAAATCCGTCTTGGATTTCGGTCTTTGGGGAGGACTAACGCCGGTCAACCTCGATCATATGGATGAACTGGCGGAGTCGGGTGTCATCGGCTTTAAAGCCTTCATGAGCGAGTCCGGCACTAGCGATTTCCAGCGCGCTGATACCGCGACGTTAAAACAAGGGATGAAAACCGCGGCAAAATGGAGATTGCCGGTTGGCGTTCACGCTGAAGACAACGGCATGATTGAGTCGCTGGTTCGCGAAAAGCGAGCTGCGGGAGGCAAGCATTGGCGGGATTATCTCGATTCTCGTCCGATTGCGGCTGAACTTGCCGCGATTCGCTTAGCTCTCGAGTTGGCAGGGGAGACCGGTTGCGCGCTGCATGTGGTCCATGTGAGCTGTCCGGAAGGCATCGATTTGATTTCACAGGGAAAACGGCAGGGAGTGAATGTTACGGCCGAAACTTGTCCTCATTATCTTCTATTAAAGGACCAAGACCTCGAGGCCATTGGTGCAGCGGCTAAGTGTGCTCCGCCGCTCCGCACCGCCAGTACTCAAGAAGGGCTTTGGCAACGCTGGCTTGCCGGGCAAATCGACACCCTAGGTTCCGATCACTCACCGGCGCCTTCCGACATGAAGATTTCCCCTGATTTCTTTGAAATCTGGGGTGGCATTGCCGGCTGCCAGCATGCTTTCCCATTGCTGATCGCTCAAACCGAAAAACGCGCCCAGACGACGACAGGACTTTCCCAGTTCGTGCGCGCGACTTCTGCCAATGTCGCGTTAAGGTTTGGAATCGGAGCGACCAAAGGAAAAATCGCACCCGGTCACGATGCCGACCTTGTGTTGATGAACCTTGGTCAGAAGGAGAGAGTGCAAGATCTCTTGTATAAACATCCCGTCAGCCCATATCTCGGGAAATCGCTCGAGGCGGTTGTGTTTCAGACCTGGGTTCGTGGCAGGAAGATCTATTCCGATGGCCGGGTCTCCGACGACTTTCGGGGTAGGCTGTTGCGACCTCAACGCTAGTGTCCTGTCCGATAAATAACATGGCTTTCGTCCCGCGGCAGCCGGAAAACATTTCGGTAAGCTTGTACTAAGACCGGGCTAGTTGTGGAGCAGCCTTGCTCGCAAGGCTGACAAGGCACCAGCAAGGCGATCGATGTGCTAGGCTGTGAACCGCGCTTCAACGAACGCGAGATGACGCAGCCACCGTTATTCTCGACTCACTATTGTAACCTAAAAGATCTGGCGGTTTTTGCTTAGCATGTTAACAGTCTCTTCCCATGCTCCGCCGAGTTATCGGCTTTTTCATCGTTGCTACCAACGCGATCTGCTTTGCGCAGGACGCCACTCCGCCATTGGTAACGGCGCATACCGATGAACCCATCCGAGCGGATGATCCGCGAGCGCAAAGGGCACACGATGAAGTCCAGGCACTCATTTTGAAAATGATCGATCGCTGGAACGCTCATGATCTCGCCGGCTACATGGCAGGGGCATGGCAGTCAAAAGACTTTCTGATGGTTATCGATGCGGAAGAGATTCGGGGGTGGACCGAGGCCTTGGCCGCGTACCAAAGAGGTTATCCAGACCCGAATGCGATGGGTAACGTGGTCTGCGATCGACTGGAAACGCAGTTGATCACGCCGGAAGTCGCTTTGGCGGTTATGCGATGGACCCTTTATTTAAAAGGGGGCAAGGTGTTGGGCACCTCGTCGCTGGTCGTGCGCCAGTTCTCCGACGGCTGGAAAGTAATCTCCGATCACAGCACCACTTTAGAGCCCTAGGCGGGCCGTTTTTTGGCCCGCCATAGGGTTTGGCGTCACGCGACAGGCGGTCTCGTGGGTAGGAAAACGGCCAACGGCGGATGAGTGGGCAAGAAGACGGCCAACGGCGGCTTTATCGTCGGGCAGATAGCAACTTTATCGCTAACCACAACCGTTGTATCCGTGTTGGAGGGTTTGCTCCGTTCCACGTGTCTAGATTTCCTCAATGATTCCGGAGGCGGAACCATTGCGAACGACTGAAGGGCTGGTGCCGCGAGGGCGGTTATCAGCAACACCAAAGTCAAGCAGTTTTTTTTCATGGGGCGCACTCTACTGCCGACCTAATCGAGATGCGTCAAAAAAAACCGCTTTTTAAATATTATAACGATGTCTTTTTTCGTAACATCTGGGCTTTGTGGCGTTTTATCGCACTTACGGTGGTTCGATAAACTGGTCGGCGTCCGAAGTTCTTGCTGAGAACCAATCGCCAACTGCAAACCGAGTACCGCGAACGGTGAACCGCTAACACCTTAGGCCGACTCAGCCACAGAAATGGTAGTGCGAATCTTCCCGAAGTGCAGATAGGCCAGCCCGAACGCGACGCCCTGGCCAAGAGCAGCCAGAAAAAATACAATGCCGACGCGCCAATCGGTGGCTGGGAGACCAGAGACCTGCGCCAGTAACGGTGTTCCAACTAAAGGCGCAATGACGCCCATAATACTGCTGATCGAATTTAGCGAACCGAGCGTAATTCCTTGATGACGTGGATCGACCGCCTTCGACACGATCCCCTGTAAGGCTGGGTTTATGACGAAACCCAACATGTTCCCAAGAATGATCGCGTACATCATCCATCCTTGGAAAGCGAGGCCGTAGAGCACGTAAGCCACTGTCGAAGACGCCATGCCTGCTAAGGCCGTGCGAGTGTCACCAAGCCTTTTCAAAAGGATGCCGAGCAAACCCGCTTGAACGACCGCACTGACAATGCCGACCACAAAAAGCGAGACACCATTCTCTCGTGGCCCCCAGCTGAACCGAAACGAAGTGTAAAGAACCCAGTTCGTCTGGAGAATGAATTGGCCGAACACGCTGAAAATGTAGACCAGAATCAAATTGCCGATTCCGCGAACTTGCGTCAGCGCCAGGATCGCTGAGAACGGATTTACTTTCTTAAAGTCGATCGGTGTCCGGCGATCCTTGGGCAAGGACTCCGGCAATATGAAATAGCCGTTGAGCCAATTTAACAGGGCAAGCCCGGCTGCGACGAAATAAGGTAACCGCAGGTTATCGGCTGCTAACAAACCGCCGATCATCGGTCCGCAGATAAAACCTAGCCCGAATACGGCGCCCATGAGCCCGAAGCTCCGGCTGCGATTCTCCGGGGTCGTGACATCGGCAATGTAGGCGCCTGCGACCGTGTAACTCGCGCCCGATGCGCCGCCGATCAGACGAGACACCAGCAAAAGCCAAAGCCACGGAGAGATCGCGGTGATGAAAAAGTTGAGGCTGAGACCAAAAATCGAAATGAGGAGGACCGAACGCCGGCCGAACCGGTCGCTGATCGCGCCCAGCAACGGAGCGGAGAAGAATTGGGCCACACCGTAGGAAGCTAACAATGCACCGTACCAATACGCCTGGGCGGGTTTGTCCGCCGTCATCGTAGAAACGAGCGCCGGCAATACCGGGATGACGATACCGAACCCCAGCATATCGAGAAATACTGTCGCCAGGATAAAAGGAAGACCGGCTTTTCGACGTTGAAACATAGAGGCCATTGGGAGCGGAGAGTCGCGAAACGTACCGCGAATGCACGCGAAAGAAAACAACCGCGAATAGACACGAATTGAAACCTCAACGGCAGATGAATCCGCCTCCGCCAAAGAGCAACCGGCTATCGAGAACCACAAAAGCTACGGCGAGACAAGCTGCAGATGGACGCAGATTTCGTTCAGCGCGTGAATAAACCGTGCGCGGGGATCTGACTTCGCCGAGGCAATAGGAAACAAACATAAGACCAAAGGCTACGTCGGACAGTCAGCGCGCCCTCCCTAGCCACGGCTTCCCTAATCTGCGGTTGAGGTTTTAATTCGTGTTCATCCGCGTCCATTCGCGGTTGTAGCTCGGGAATAAATCGCCACTTCGAAAGTCGATTCGAGTGGAGAAGGCATGCACGGACGCCGAACGCGGGTCTGTGCGCCTGCTTCCGGTTATCTATTATGAAATCGATCCGGTCTGTTTTCCGTTCGTCAGTGGCAGTTCTATTGGTTACAGGACTGCAGTTTTTGTCGGTGACATTCTTTGACGGCAGCGTACAAGCGCAATCAGCAAGTCCGACCCCGACGCCGGCCCCAGTTCCTGGAGCTTTCGATTGGACAAATCTGCAGAGCGACATCGCCGGTGTCGCTGATCGCACTGATCCCAATCTGGTAAATCCCTGGGGATTGACCATCGATCCAATGAACGCCAAGAAAAACGACTTTTGGATTTCTGACAACAACTCCGGAGTGTCGACGCTTTACGCGCTGGATGGGACCGCGGCTTCCTTAGTAGTAACGATTCCTCCCACTTCAGCCGATCCAGGTCCAAATCCTATCGCTAACCCCACTGGCATCGTCGTTAACACATCAACGACTGACTTCATACTTACCGAAGATGGAAAATCGGCTGCATTCATTTTCGATGGCGAGGATGGCAGCATCACGGCCTGGAATGGGGCATTGAATCCGATTACTAAGGCAGTTATTAAGGTCGATAATTCTTCGCCGGACCCCACGAAGAGCTCGGTTTATAAAGGATTGGCGCTGGCGACACGTGCAAGTGGAGGGCTAACCCTTTACGCCGCGAACTTTCATAATGGAACGGTTGATGTGTATGATAATACCTTCAAGACGGCTACGATTAGCGGCACTTTCACGGATCCAGGTCCGCTTCCCACACTGCCGCCAGAAGCGGTCGGCTGGGCGCCATTTGGTATCGCGAACATCGATGGTATGCTTTTTGTAACCTTTGCCGCCCAGAATTCCGTTAAACATGACAATGTGGCTGCCCCTGGCGCCGGGTTTGTCGACATTTTCGATACCGAAGGGAATTTCGTTGAACGCTTGGTTACGGGAGGCGAGCTGAATTCTCCCTGGGGCCTAGCCAAGGTGCCGAGCAGGTTCGGGAGTCTCGTTCCGGAAACGCTGCTCGTCGGTAATTTTGGCGACGGTCATATCAACGCATATGACATCAAAACGAAGAAGTTCCTCGGGCAGCTTTTCCATCGGGAAGGGCAACCGCTTCAGTTTAACGGCCTGTGGGCACTTCTCTTTGTCGAGAATCGCCTTTATTTCACCGCCGGCATCAATAACGAGTCAGACGGAGACTTTGGCTTTATCGTGCCGTCTTCCAAAGAAGAGACGGGAGGATTCTGACCGCGAATACCCGGGGAATGGAATCCAAATGAGGTTCTGACTCTCCGAGAAAAACGGGGGAACACCCTAAATTACTAACCGCGAATGGACGCGAATGAACACGAATGAACACGAATAAGGAACCTGAGTACCCATATCTAGGCGCCGTATTCACGCGGTCAACGCCTCTATGTCGATCTGCGGTTGAGGTTTTAATTCGTGTTCATTCGCGTCCATTCGCGGTTAATTTCTGGTCTTCGGTGCGGCACGTCCTGTTTTAATCTGCGTCAATCTGCGGTTGAGGTTTTCTCCAGGTCCATTCGCGATTCGGCTTGTGGCGCGATGAAGAGTTTGTTAGCGCGGCGCCGGCAAGAATTGCCGGCGGAAAGATTGACTTTCGCGATCTCTTGATGGGTGAGCATGGAGCGGATTCGTTCCACGTCCTCAAAACTTACATCATCGATCTCTTTCCGAGCTAACCATTGGTAGACAACTCGGCGTTGCAACGCCACTGGCAACGTTCTCAGGTCGCGCACCGGTAATTCGTCCAGTTCCCACCAGCTAGGTGTTAACTGACGGAGCAGTTCCGTTTCTTCAGCGGCGATCTCACCTAATCGCAAAAGATTTGATTTGAATGGCCGGCCAAGGATTCGTTCAATCTCGGGTACCAACAGGTTTCGGATCCGGTTGCGCGTAAACTTGTTCTCGGCGTTGGTAACATCCTCGGAAAACCTAAGACGCCGTTTTTTGGCATAATCGCGAATCTCTTTTTTCCAAACATGGAGAAGGGGCCGCACCAGAACTAATTTTATCCCGTCTACCGAGATTTGTGTCTCGGTACGCATGGTGGCGTGGCCGATGGACCCAGTGCCGCGCAACACGGTTAAGAGAAAGGTTTCTACCTGGTCATCGGCATGATGACCGAGAAAGACGTGATTAGCGCCGAACTGTTTGGCTGCTCGAGCAAAGAAATGCTGGCGAGCTTGCCGAGCAGCAGTCTCGAGCGAGAGTTTTGGGGGCCATTCTTGTACTTGTTCTTGGACAAGCGGCAATTTCAGGCGGGTCGCCAGGCGCCGAATCAATCGGTTCTCCCGTTCACTATCACTGCCTCGTAACCGATGATCGAGGTGGCAGATGACCAAGTTGGTGAAGCCGGCGTCGAGTAAAACCTGTAATAGCACTCGGGAATCTACGCCGCCAGAAAGCCCGATCAGATAACCCTGCGCTTTTGGATAGATCTCAAGATTCTTCGAGGTCTTTTCGACCCAGGCTAAGCGTTGATTTGCAGGCATGGCGCCATCCTGAAAGAACCATGCCTGTGGATCTTGAGCAATAAAGGTGGTTTTGGGCCGTGCAAGCCCCTCGGTAGCGGTCCGGCGGCTGCCGGATCGATGAGGTTTAACGGTCAACACTACCTCCATGATGTACCGAAGCCGCACGTGTGTCTGACCTCAACACGCAGTCGCCATTCCAGCGCTCGGATGGCGACTGCGCGTTGAGGTAAGGATGATCGGTTGCTTCGGTTCAACGTTAGATAATCCACGCCGTTGGACCTCATGGATCCGGCCGCCGCCGGACCGCTACCGGGTGTCTCGTCCCGCGGCCGCGGGAAGGCGCGCCCCATGAGAGGCGACTCCTCGAGACCGAGGAGTCGCTTCGACACGAAATCGTTAACTCTTAGAACTTCGGATCGGTCGCTAAAGCCTCGCCGATAGGCGAGCCGATACCCGAGACGTTATCGTATCCAGTTTTAGCATTGTATCCCCCGTTACTCCCCTGCGTCACATCGTAGAAATCGGTCGCATAGCCTTCCGTCTTGAAAACGCTGTAAATGGCCGAATTTACCCAGCCTAGGCGCTTGCCTTTCACCTGATTAAGCTCAAGTTGCAGCGCCACATAGGTAGGGGAGCTCCACGAAGTGCCTTCAAGATTTACCCATGCGCCTTGGACGTAGGTGTCGGTGTAGTAAGCTGGAAATGCCAAATCCGGTACGTTCCGTTTGGTCTTTGACGCCAAGCCTGAGACCCCTTTTTGATAGGCCGGAATCGTGTATTTCTTGGAAACACCACCACCTGATCCGCTCCAGGCTTTGTCGTGAACATAGGTACCGCCGCTATAGCTGATATCGGTTCCGCCCAGGGCTAATACCCGGGGCTCAACCGCTGGCCAACTCACGGTCCCGCCGTTAGATCCATTGTCGCCGCTGGAAGCCACGAACGTGATGCCTAGAGCATTCCCTTTTTTGAGAGCGGCTGCGAATGTCCTGTCGATAAATTCATTACCTCCAAAGCTCATGTTCACGACTTCCGCCTTATTGTCCGAAACAATTTTGTTGGCCGCACCATTGATGTCGGCGTTCGACAATGCGCCTATGAGATAGAGAATGACGTCTGCCCCTGGGGCTAGACCACCGATCGTCTCGGTATCGAGCGCGGTTTCATCCACATCTCCGTTAATTGCGCCGGTGCCACTGACGATTTCGCGGGTGATTGTGCCGGTGCGAGTAATCGGAAAGTAGGAAAAAAAGCTGCTCAGATCAGTATCATGCACATCCGAATCGATGATAATGGCTGCTGTATGCCCGGTTCCGTCAGATCCACTCTGGACTGGGAAATTGAAACTGTTTGCTAACGCCACCGGCGTATAGCCTCCTGGGCTGCCGCCGTTAGCAGGCCCCGTAATCGGCCCGGAGATAGAGTCGGGGTGAGCCCCAACTTTCGCGACAATTAAATTGTCCACATGAACAGCGAGGACCAGCGGAACCATCGTTGAGGGCAAGAACGCAGGTTCCACGTTCATGTATCGGTCACCACCAGCTTCTTGTTTGACGGAGTGTATCTCGGTCTTGAAGTAGTTCTCCACGATCGCGCTCGAGGCCGTCGCATAAACCAGAACCCGATCATTCGATACCTGAGTTATCTTAAAACCCGCTTGCTGCAGCTCGCTGGTAACGCGGTCTAATTGTTCCGCGGTCGGGCCAAATCGCTCATCAAACTGGGCCGCCGTCAAAAATTTGCGGTAGTTGGAAGAACTGGGATCAATCTGTTCATTTAGGAGTTGGTCCAGATCTTCGGTGTGGTTGAACCGGAGAGTAACCACTACGTCAATGGGAGCGCTACCTGGTCGCCGGCCTAAATCTTGAACCCCGGGAACCTCTAATACTTCAGCGCCAATGGCAGAGTTGTCGGAGGCGGTTGCCGCCACGTTTTCTGCACAAACACGATTAAGTCCAAAGCTCGCCAGCGCGAGCCCGGATAAAATAAAAGTGCGATGCAATGCCTTGCTCAACATAGGTGTTTTCATCATGATTGATTTCTGCGGGGCCAACTTAAGCGATGACGGACTAACATTTCCCCACTGGAGTGTCGACCGATATTTGAAGGATAAATCGGCGAAAGCCGTGGAGCGCAGCCTCGCTTGCGAGGCCGTCGTGACCAACGCGTCATCGTCGCACAATGGCCTAGCGCGTCTGTCCGGTATCGTCCGCCGATCAAGCTAGACCCAGCTTAAGGCCTTTTCGGGTTTTACCGTCGGGAAGCGCTCATGCCTCCCGAACCGGCGCGATACAGACCTTACACAAATCATGGGCGTTTAGTAACGATATCCCTCCGCTCACCCCGGCCTCGCCAGCGAGGCAGCGCTCCATGATTGCCGACCGAATCCTAGTCCGGCGTTAAAACAGCGGCTCCTTCCAATTTACCTTTACGGATTGCGTCCAGGGCCTCGTTTGCTTGAGCGAGCGGGAACCGGGTAACTCTAGGTTGAATACCGGCAGCGGGCGCAAGCTGGAGAAATTCTTGACCATCTTGGCGAGTCAAATTAGCAACCGAACAGATGGTTCGTTCTCCCCAAAGCCAGGCGTAAGGGAACGAAGGGATATCGCTCATATGAATCCCGCCGCATACAACCCGGCCTCCTTTACCCACTGCCCGCAACGCTTGAGGAACCAAAGGTCCGGCCGGAGCGAAGATGATCGCCGCGTCGAGCGGCTCCGGCGGTAATTGGTCTGAACCGCCGGCCCAGGTTGCACCTAACTCTTTTGCGAAGAGCTGACCGCTCGTGTCTCCGGGACGAGTAAAGGCAAATATCGTTCTGCGTTGGTAAACCGCTGCCTGCGTGACTAAGTGCGCTGCTGCCCCGAACCCGTAAATACCAAGTTTTCTAACTTCGTCGGCTTTGCCGGCCAGAACCAGCGACCGGTATCCGATTAATCCCGCACACAACAAAGGAGCGGCCACCGCCGGGTCGCTATAATATTCTGGAATTCTGTAACAGAACCGTTCATCGGCAACGGCATATTCCGCGTAGCCGCCATCCCTCGTGTAGCCGGTGAAAAGCGCGTTCTCGCAAAGATTTTCTTTATCCGCGAGGCAAAACCGGCAATGGCCGCAGGTCCAACCCAGCCAGGCAATCCCAACTCGCTCCCCGATCTTGAATCTGCCCGACTCACACTGGCTGATTCTCCCGACAATCTCGTGTCCGGGGATTAGTGGTAGTTTCGGTTCCGGCAATTCGCCGTCTACCACATGCAGATCAGTTCGGCACACAGCGCAGGCCTCGACCTTAACCAGTAGTTCACCAGCTTTCGGTTTAGGCACTGGAACCTGGACCGGGATCAATGGTGTCAGAGGCTTAGTAAACACCATGGCGAACATGCTGCTTGGGATTTCCGCGGTCGGCACGCCGAAAACGGTCGGCCTTGGGAACCCGTCGTCAAGTCGCAACCCTCGTGCTCCCGCCTTCGCCAAGCCTACGGCGCGGCAAGCTGTGCTCGTGCTCGTGCTCGTCCTCGTCCTCGTCCTCGTCCTCGTCCTCGTCCGGAGCCTTTTTAGGGGTTCCCGGATGTCAACGAAATAACCGTGCGAAAGGTCCGATCGGAGCGTAACGCCCAATCGAGCACGAGGACGATTAAAGAGTACAGCACCAACCCCCCTCCTAGAGGTTGGTGCTGCTCAGCTGCATCGTCACAACCGCCGGGCGCGCTTACTCGGTCACGCTCGGCGAAGGTTTAGGCGATGGGTCTACTCTGGGCTCTTCGGGAGATTGTTTGGGCGAAACCTGAGGTCCTGGACGAGGACCAACTCCTTCTTGGAAACGAGGGCCGAGAAACAAGAATCGGTTTTGAGAGGGTACTGCTTCACCGGGTCCAGGCACTCGCCGCCGGGTCTCAATACCGCCCTGGCGATCGATCTCAATACTCTCTTCTCTTAACCTGACCATCCCGTCCAGGCTCCTCCTATAAGCGTCGCTCTGCTGTCGGAGTTCGTCGGGAGGAAGCGGGATATGCTTCCCGTTAACCACGAACTCCTGTACGATTGTACTCTCGCCCGCGATTGCCCTTAACGCCTCCCGTCGCAATTGCGGATCCGGATCTTCTTTGGCAATCGAGATCAAGAATTCCTTGGCTGTCTTTGAATCGGTCGCGGCTAACCCACGCAAACAGGCTGCTCTGATCGCTAGGCCGTTTTCGGCGCGGTAAATCGCGATTAGCTGATTGATAGCGGCTTCATCGAGATTTTTTGCCAACAACTCAATCGCTGAGGTCCGAATGGGGATGGATGTCTCGTGCAGCGCCAGGTCGTTCAGTTTATCTCTTACGCGTGGGTCCGCTGCCCGCCTCGGCGTCATCCGATGTAAGATAGTTAACCGGATTTGTTCGTCTTTACTTTGGTTGAACAACGCCAGTAGAGCAGCTGTGACATCGCTGCCCTCATGTTCGCTCAGAGCGAACGTCGCCTCCTGACGGACGCTTGGATCCGGATCGTTCAACGCCGAGCTGGTTAACAGTGAAACAATCTCGGGGTCCAGCGATGATCGCATTATCAGATGAGGATCTCCGGCGTTCTCGAATTCACTCGCCCTGACGGTTGGAGTCCAGACTATCGCCGGCAACCAAACCAGGCCGGCTACGCTCGCACCTAGCAGTCCAATCGCCGCTGCCATGACGTTACGCACTGATGGTTGAACGTTCCGGTTACGGGTCCCGTCCAGAATTCGCGTCAGCCGCTGATACAATTGCTTTCCTTGACGGCTAACACCGGATGCCAACAGAGATTGACCCGTGTTCCTGTCGGCAAGCCGAGCCAACAGGTGGGCGTAGCTCTTCGCCTGATGAGTCTCGATCAATACCCGATCGTCACAAGCTGCCTCTTGATGCAGGTGCGATATCCGGTTAGTAGCCCAGAGGAAAGGGTTGATGGGAAGAGCCGCCAGCACTAGCTGCTGCAAGAACGTCGACCAGTCGTCGTGCCGTTCGAGATGGGCGATTTCATGGAGCAATACATTCCGCTGTTCCGCTGCAGAAAACTGAGACTGAAACCCCACGGGCAACAGCACCTTCGCCGGCCAAAGACCGACAGCGACCGGAGAAGAAACCAGCGATGATTCGGCGACGGTGATCCGCCGGGAACTAGATAACCGTTCTGCTAACGCGACGGGCTGCGCGCTCCGGTGAAGCACGCGCAGTCGATAAAGGGCGGCCAGCAAACGCAGTCCGCAGACGAAACTCAGTGATGCCCAGACGGCGAAAAGCAGGAGCAACCAGTCGACATTCTCGAGCCAACCAGGTTTCAAAATTGGAGGCGTCTTTCGTTCCAAACTGATCGGCTCGCGAATGAGACGGCCCATAAGCGGCGAAGACGGAATATTGTTCGCTCCCGCGTCATTTTTTGCCGCTTGCCCGCTTTGGACAGCGCGGCTCGGTTGGACGGGTTTTAGAACCACTAGCAAAGGCGTGCTGGCCAGAAGTACAAATGTTAGTAACGAGACCCAGTGACGGGTCGCTGCGCTCCACCGGTCAGCCCGAAAACAGAGCGGTAATAAAAGAACGGCTCCAACGAAGATGCCGGCAGATAAAATCAGCCCGTTCAAAAGGTGTTCTGCCACGAGATCGGCAAAATCGGTGAGCGGGGGGGTGCTCATGAGTTGTCTCCTTTTTTTATGAGTTCGCGAATTCGTTGAAGATCTTCTGAATCCAGTTTTTCTGTTTCCAACACCCGCAGGACCAGCAGCTCGGGTGAGTTATCGAAAAAGCGGCTAAGAATATGTTTTAAGACCTTTTTCTGAGCCTGGTTCTGGTCGATGACCGCGTGATAAACGTAGGCTTGGCCTTCTTTTGTGTGGGTTACGTACCCTTTCTGTTCCAGGATTCTGAGTGTGGTCAAAACCGTGCTGTAGCTTAGCCCCAGTTCTTGGGGCAGAGCGTTGGCAACATCGGACACGGTGGACGGGCCACGCTCCCAAAGCACTTCCATGGGCCGCAACTCAGCGTCAGTCAAAGTAGGGGACGGTCTCCTTGCCATTTCTATTAAGGAATTAATAGGTTCTGTTCTGGGCGTCAACTAATTCTTTAATAGATCGGCAAAAAAAGAGGAGCGAGGAGCCAGAATCTGGAGGGGAGCCGCTTTAACGCGTGCCTCAAGACCTGGCGGTATCTTGTCCTATCCCGTGTTGCGACCGGGAAACGTGAAAGCAGGCGGCTCCCGAGAATTACCCAGCGCGATGCTTTGACCCAGTGTCTCCGTTCGATAAGCCAATGGAGCAGCCAAGCGCTGGGTGATTCCCGGGAGCCGCCTGTTTCGCGCCCGTTTCGGCCAAATAAGCCATAGAGCAAATATGGCTTGTTCAATGGGGTACGCGCTAAAGCGGCTCCCCTCCAGTCGCGTTACAACCGCTCCAGGAACTCCAGCCCCTTTGCTTTGGGCGTGAGTCCTTTTTCTGCCAGCCACACCGGATTATATAATCGTGAAACATAACGCGAGCCCGCATCGCACAAGATCGTGACGATGACTTGCCCGCTTCCCCCTTCTTTCGCGAGCTTTACTGCTCCGCACACGTTGATCGCTGAAGAGAGACTCAGAAAAAGGCCTTCCCCGTGCAGCAAATGATAAAGCATCTCCACAGCCACGTCGTCCGGGATACGATAAGCTTGATCGATCTTTACCCCCTCTAGGTTCTTCGTGACGCGGCCCTGTCCAATCCCTTCCGCTACGGAATCGCCGTCGTTGATGTCGGTATGCCCAAACTTGACCCAGGACCAGATTGCGGCTCCATACGGGTCTGCCGCCACGATCTGCACGTTTGGATTCTGTTCTTTGAGAAAGAGAGCGATGCCCGCCAAGGTTCCCCCAGTGCCGACTGAGGCGACGAAACCGGTGAGCCGATGTTTACTCTGTTCCCAGATTTCCGGGCCGGTCGAATGATAATGTGCTAGACGATTTGCCACGTTGTCGAATTGATTGGCCCAGAAACCATTTGGGGTCTCTGCAGCCACCCTTTGGGAGACTCGAATGTAATTATCGGGATCTTTATATGGCTTTTCCGGTACGGTTCTGACTTCAGCGCCCATGGCGCGCAATCCTTCGATCTTTTCTTTGGATTGGGTTTCCGGGATAATGATCAACGTGCGATACCCGCGCGCGTTACCCACTAGCGCCAACCCGATGCCGGTGTTCCCGGCAGTGCCTTCCACAATGGTTCCTCCCGGCTCGAGCGCTCCCGAAGCTTCACCATTGAGCACGATTCCCAAGGCCGCGCGATCCTTGACCGATCCGCCCGGGTTCAGGAACTCGGCTTTCCCCCAGATTTCACATCCGGTAACCTCCGATAATTTCCGCAATCGAAGCAACGGAGTGCGACCGATGGTTTCGCAAAATCCATCGGTAACAAATCCGAAAGGCGCAGGTCTGGAGGAATCAAACTTGAGCATGTATCAAATAGAGCCAAAGATTCGGGCCGGGAAAAGCAAATCCGAACCACGAATGGATCCGCCGACGCCAAGCCTACGGCGCGACAGGCTACGAATGGACGCGAATAGGAAGTGACCAACCGCAGACAAGCTGCAAGGGCAAACGGGCCTAGCACGAACTGCAAACCTAAAAATTCTAGGTTACGATGGCTAAACCGGATTCCGTTTCCAAAAACACGACGTTGACTGTGAACCATCGCCTGGTTCTGGCCGGCGCGATCTTCTTAATGTATCTCGTCGCATGTTTTTGTCCTGCGCTCAGAATGGACAAATACTATTCTGGGAACAGCGTTCCCCAATCGAGCGAGACCTGGTTTGGCTGGACAGCATTATTGCTCGGGTGGCTAGGCATTCTGTTAGGATGTTTGCCTGGCTGGCAAACTTCGTACTTTGGTTGAGCCTCATTTTTCTTTTATACGGTCTTCGTTGGGCAACCCTCATTTCAAGTGGGCTCACCATTCTTATAAGCCTAGATTTCTTTCCTCTATTTTGGACCAATATCCCTGCCGACGAAGGTGGGGTTGGGCGGGCGGTGTTACAACCGCTGGAAATTGGCGCCTGGCTCTGGTTTTCCAGCATTGCTGCGGCCTTTGTTTGCGCGTGGATTTTGTTCTTGGCGCCAAGGAAAGGAGTTCAAGGAGCAGTGGGGCTCGAACGACAAAGTCAATCGCGAATGGATCCGCCGTCGAACCACTAATCAGGAATCACTAATCACCGCTAACCTCTCCTTGAACTTCTTGAACTCCTCGTACTCCTTGAACTCCTCTATTTATGATTTCTCAATCCATAGGTTGGTGGTGTTTTGTTCCCCAAAAGCTTACACCCGAGCAATTCGTGAGTTCTGCTGCTGAAGCGGGTTTTACGGCGCTGGATTTAGTACCGCTCGCGTATTGGTCGCTGGTCACTGATCATGGATTAGCCATCTCCTCAATTCAGGGGCACCTTCCGTTGGAGATCGGCCTCAATAAAGTGGATCAGCATGAGCGGATCGAACAAGAAGTCCGCGCTGCGATTACGAATGCCCGACGACTCAAGGTTCCTAACGTCATTTGTTTCAGTGGGAACCGAGGCGGGCTGGATGATGCCAAAGGAATCGAAATAACAGCCGCTGGGTTGCGCAAACTCGCGCCTTTTGCGGAAGCAGCGGGAGTCACGCTAGTCCTCGAATTGTTAAACAGCAAACTCGACCATCCTGATTATCAAGCGGACCACACCGTCTGGGGTATCCAAGTTTGTCAGGAGGTCGATTCGCCCCGGGTCAAGCTGCTTTACGATATCTACCACATGCAGATCATGGAAGGAGACGTGATCCGGACCATCCGATCGGTTCATCCACTCATCGGTCTTTATCATACCGCCGGTAACCCGGGTAGGAACGATTTGGATGAAACCCAAGAGTTGAATTACGCAGCGATTCTAAAAGCGATAAAAGATACCGGTTACACCGGATACATCGCCCACGAGTTCATCCCCAAAGGAGACCCGGTCGCGGCCTTGCGTACGGTGTTTGGGCAATCCGCGCCCTGGCTTTAACCCAAAACACCGGGAATGGACCCAATAAAAACCTCAACCGCAGATGAACGCAGATTTACGCAGATGAGGGGCAAAAACCGCGAATGCACACGAATGGACGCGAAATTAGGAGATCAATTCGCATGGGGGAACGTGCAATCGCGTAAGCCCGAATTAACGCGATATTTATGCTGTACTCAGCAGCTGAAACGCAGTTTTTATTCGTGTGCATTCGCGGTTTCTATCTGCGTCTATCTGCGTTCATCTGCGGTTAGGTTTCCTGTGTTCGGTTAGCCTTACGGGAACAGATCGCCGAGAAACTTCCGGAATGCCGCCGGATCGGCGATTCGGAAACGGGCCTGAGTTGAACCGGGCCCTACTTTGATCGTTTGCAGGCGCGGCAGCGTCAGTTCAAACATCCCTTCATCTGTCAGGTCATCGCCTGCGCAGATAGCGAGTCCATAGTCAGGCAATTTCTCAAGTACCCGGGCAACCGCTGCCCCTTTGTTAATCTCCGCCGCATTCACTTCCACCATCTTCTTACCGTGTCGTACCTTAATTGGTTGGTTGGCGCCCAGCGCTGAAAGTTCCTGGGTTAGACGATTCGCTTTCCATTCTCCGAATTCTTCATCCGCTTTGCGATAGTGCCAGACGATGGCGGACGGTTTCTCCTCAACCATGCTTCCCGGTGTAGCTTGTTCGTAGACTCGCAAAATGGGGAGCAGTTTGTCCTTCCAACCATACTTGTGGTGCGCTCTCTCCCAGGATTTCTTGCCCGGCTGTCGCCAACTGGCTCCGTGCTCGGCGATAAGTCGGAAAGAAAAGCCGCCAAAAAACGCTTCCAGATCGGTCTCGGATCGCCCGCTCAAAATCGTGACTTCCAGGTTTGGCTGTTGTTCGAGGTGGCGAAGCAAAGTTTCAATGGCTAGGTTTGGCGTTGCGGCGCTGGGCTCGACCTCGATTTCGCGCAAGGTGCCGTCGTAATCCAAGAACAGGGCAATTTTCTCGCCGCTTTCTATTGCCCGTCTGATCTGGTCGCTTGCTTCTTTAATATTGGTCTTGCCGGTTCCAGTGCCATTAACCGAATCCGATGCCAGATCCTCGATAAAAGAACGGGCCCAATGCTGGGCGTCATAGCGGATCACGCGTTCTCGCATCGCCTGAATCCCGCTTCGCCTTTGCTCGACCGGCCTGCCTAACGCATCGATCAACGTCGCTGCCACTGCGTCAGAGTCATACGGGTTGACAAAAAGCGCGTTGAAAAGCTCTTCAGCGGCGCCGGCAAATTCGCTTAAGATCAAGAGTCCGGCGTTCTCCCGCTGGCAGGCGATAAATTCTTTAGCAACCAGATTCATCCCGTCGATCAGCGGTGTCACCAAGGCCACATCCGCCAAAGCATACAAGGCGCAGAGATCCACTAAAGGAATCGAACCATGAATGAAATGAATTGGGCTGTTCAGCAGGGTCGCATACTTGCCATTAAGCTGGCCGATCCTCGATTCGACTTCTTCCAGCAGATGTTGATACTCTTCGATACCTTCGCGCGATGGCACACTGACAAAGATGAAACGGATATTATCGATTTGCTTCCATTTCGCTAGAAAGTCATCGATCGCCTCCAGTCGATGTAGAATTCCTTTGGTGTAATCCATCCGTTCGACAGAAATGACGAGGCGTTTTCCCTCATGAGCCCGGTGAAACTCGTCTCGGCGCCTCCTGAATTCTTCCGAATCCATCGTTTGTTCAAACTTCGGAGCATTGATACCGATTGGATAAACACCCAGCGCCGTGGTGTGACCATCTCTGGAAATTTCCGTAAGCTCTGTCTCGATCCGCAGCAGCCGCCCGACTGCGCCGCTGAAGTGTCTGAGATAGTTGAAAGCGTGAAAGCCGATCCGGTTTGCCCCGAGCATTCCTGCGACCAATTCGCGGCACCGAGGATGGAATCGAAAAACCTGCGGCGCCGGAAAAGGTGTGTGCAAAAAGAAACCAATCCTGAGACTGGGCGCCGCCGCTCGCAGGATGGCGGGGAGTAGCATCAATTGATAGTCATGCACCCAGACCAGATCGCCATCCTTAGCGATCTCCAGCACTTTGTCGGCAAAGGTCTGGTTGACCTTCTGATAGTCTGCCCACCACTCCGGTTCGTACCGCAGATAGTTAGGCAAATAGTGGAGCAGAGGCCAAATGCTGGAATTTGAAAAACCTTCGTAAAAGCCGGCTGCTTCCTCCTTACCGAGAAAAACCGGAACGCAGGCATATTCATCAGCGAGCTTCCGGGCGATGTGTTTTTGCTCTTTCTTATCCGAGATTTCTGCTCCGGGCCAGCCAATCCATTTTTGTTCGTAGCGCCCTTTCGGGAGCCCTTCTAACGCGGCCACCAAACCCCCGGACGATTTGGTCATCTCGCCGTTTTTGATCGCAACCGGCAGGCGATTAGAGACATTGATTAGCGTGTTTGGCATCTACCTAGTAGATCGCTCCTGAGCGGTGCTTAGTTTGCCTAGCCTGCGACTTTACTGAGTGGTGGCTTCACGAGGGCCATAGCAGCTCCTACCTCCTCTTCAGCTACCCCCGCCATACAACCCATCCACCTTTGCTGCCATGACAAAATCGTTCCGGTGCAGTGCGCGAATTTTATGGGTCCATAAGGTCACGGTCACGCGACCCCATTCGGTAAGAATCGCCGGATGATGACCTTCCTCTTCTGCAAGCGCTCCTACGCGATTGCTGAAGTGCAGAGCCTCCGCGAAATTCTGGAAGCGAAAAACTCGCTCTAACCTCGGGATCCCTTCGCGTTCCAACATCGTCCATTCCGGGATTTGCGGTTTGAGCTCCGCGATCTCGGCTTCGGTCACCGGCGGAGAATCACGACGGCAAGCAGTACATTTTTCTGTAGTCAATGTCGCCATCTCTCAAGCATAAGAGAAGCGAGCCAAAAGCAACCGCGAATTCACACGAATGGACACGAAAAAGAAATCTCAACCGCAGATGTACGCAGATGAAAAAGGGTTGAGTACGCCAATCGCGATGCAAAGAACGTTCATTAAAGTATGAGCCGAACCCTCGACTAAACGACGCGTTTCTAAGGAAATAATCCGCAGATTACACAGATTACGCAGATTACGGTTTGAGGTGCGGGACAATGCTGAGGAGTAAGGGCGCGCCTGGATGGGGAAGCGTTTTCTATCTCACTGACCCTAATCAGACTCCGAAACGAAATCTGTGTAATCTGTGTAATCTGCGGATTATTTCCTTCAGCGGCGATTCGAGAGACTGATTGGTTCCGTGCCCCGACATTCAATTCCCTTCGTGTAAATTCGTAGCCTGTCGCGCCATAGGCTTGGCGTAGGCGGATCCATTCGCGGTTCAAATTTGTGTCCGTCTGCACCCACTTTTTTGTCCGATTTTGGTATTTGTGGTTCGATTTTTGTCTTGTAACCAGCAAATAAATTTATTGCTTTAACGCGATTCTCATGAAACAGGGGCGGTTCCATGAAGAATTGGATCCTCTGTAGTCTTTTAGTTTTGGGTCTACCGGTAACGATGCATGCCTCGGAAGAGAGTTTTCGCATCTTTCGCCCGGTTGATCCCGTCAGGTTAGAAAGGAAGGTTCCGGCTGGCTACGGCAAGGTGTTTGTTGAAGCCGGTCGCGCGAATAGTATCGATCCAATTCTGTTAGCCGCGATCTCAGCTCACGAGTCAGGCGCGTGGAAAAGTGCAGCCGCCCGTCACAAGAATAATTGGATGGGGTTGATGACTAGGTTTGGCACTAAGCGATTTGCTAGCTCTGAGCAATCGATCTATTACGCAGCCGAGCTCCTGAATCGTAGACCGTTTAAGGGTCACAATACCCTGAGTGAGCTCGCCTCGATTTACTGCGCCACCAATCCCGGCTATTGGAGACAGTGCGTGCTCCAATGGGAAAGAATGTTAGTCGCGAGCGCTTCGCGCATAGCAAATAGCAGATAGCGAATGCCGATGAAACGTCGCATGTTTTTCGTTTAAGCATGCAGCCCATCACGCCGATGCGTCCCCATTTACTATTTGCTATTGGCTATGCGCGAAGCGCTAAAGCCCAGGTATGACGGTCCGTAGCGCCCGAGCCTGGCGCTCGCTAACCTCGATTTGAGTGTTAGCGGGATCATCCATAATCAACATGAAAGCGCTGCGTGCTGCCGGCCGAATCTCTTTTACCCGGCGCAAATTCACCAAAGAGGAGCGATGCGCCCGAAAGAAGTTGAGCTCGGTGAGGCCCTGTTCCAGATCGCTAATCTGGTAGTTTACCCAAACCGTGTCGTTGTTAGTGCGTGCTCGCACGATGCCGTGATCGATGTAGAAATACACAACCTCGGCGGGATCCAGAAGCAGAAATCGATCTAGTTTTCGCGCCACGATCTGCTGAAAATTTCGGGGCAGTCCGGCACTGAATCGGTGAATTTGATCGGTCACCTGAGCGCGGTCCTCGGCAAATTGATGTAATCGCCACGCGCGTTCCAGCATCTCTCGGAGGCGTTCCGGTTCGATCGGTTTCAGCAAGTAAGCGATCGCGTTGGCGTCGAACGCGGCCATGGCGTGTTCATGAAAACCGGTGACGAAAATAATCAACGGTAAGATTAAATCGGCCGGTAATGCTTTGAGGGTTTCGAAACCGTCCAGCCCTGGCATTTGCACATCCAGAAACACTAAGTCCGGCCGCAACCGCTGAATCTCGGCGACCGCTTCGAGGCCATCCTTTGCTTCACCGATAACCTCGACATGCTCCTCGTCCTTCAGCAACCTGCGTAGTCGTAGCCGAGCGTTTGGTTCGTCATCAATAAGCAATGAGCGCAACTTTTTCATCGAGCGCTAAACCCGCAGAACATCTGCTGCCTCCCCCCGAATCTGATTTTTTCGTGTAATCGGAATCAGGATCTGAGCGCGAGATCCCAAGCGGGGCACACTTTCAAAGCTGAACTGCGCGTCGCCGCGATAAACTGTCTGCAGTCTTTCCTCCACATTTCGAAGCCCAAGCCCGGTGGAATTCCAGCCGGAAGAATTGACTTTCGCACCAACCCCATTGTCTTCGACCGTGAGCTCGATGTGGTCGGTCAGTTGACGGGCCCGAATGGTCAAAAGATTTTCGCCCACTTTCGGCCCTAAACCGTGTTTGAGCGAGTTCTCTACCAAGGGTTGCAGGATAAAAGTCGGGATCGCCAGTTGCGAGATCGAAGGCTCAATCTCGAAGTTTACCTGTAAGCGGTCCCCAAACCGGACCTTTTCGATCTCTAAATAAGTCTGGAGAAAAGATATCTCTTCGTTAACCGAGCTAAAGGGGCGATCGTGATAGGTCAGGACATGTCGAAAGATCTTCGCCAGTCGAATGATCATTTCCTCAGCGGCTTCCGGCTCAGCTGTAATCAGAGCGGCGATACTGTTCAGCGAGTTGAACAAAAAGTGCGGATTGATTTGGGCGCGAAGCGCGCGCAACTCCGCCTCTACTAATTGTTTCACCAGGTGAGCCTCACGCTGGGCGCGTTCAATGTTTTCTTTTTCCCGATCGATCGCTTCCAGACGACGTTCGATGGTCAGACAAACCTCACGAAGAAAATCGATCTCAGCATTGAATAGAGTGTGACGGCGGGCGCCGGTCGTGATCACTAAGGCGGAGTCTGGGTGTTCACCACCTTTTGAAATATGAAAGATATACTCGCGGCCAGCATCACAACGGACCGCATCAACGGATGCTTCGGCGGTATCGTCCGGACGAATGACAGCGTCGGCGATTCGCAATGTTTTTTTCGCGAGCGCTCTCCCGGTTTCGAAGATGGAGCCGCCGTCGGATTCGGTGGATATCGCTTCTCGAAACGACTTTAATGCATGACGATAATCTGTTTGCCGGAAAATTTGGCGGTCGACTAACCAATCGCTGGCGGCAGTAATTTTGGCGTATAAAAGGATCGCGATCCAGACGATCATGGCGAAGCCGAGCACCGCCAGTTCTGTGGACGCCGGCTCCTCATGCATGGGAGGTCCGAACATTTTGCGGGCCAGATAGGCGATCGCGAGCGCGATCAAGGCGCCAAGCAGAATCCGTAAACCTCGCTGCGCAAAGATGTCGCTGAAGCGGAAGCGAGATAGCCCGAATAGGCCGCCACCGACCAAAAGGACGACGTTGAACGGCCTGGCGAACTCAACCACCGAGTGAAGCCAGAGTGGCGCGCCGCCAAAATTCTCTTCCAGGGCATGGATTGTCGACAGGGACATACCCGACAAGAGCGAGGCGACTGAAATCCAGGACAGCCATCCTCGTAGCCGCCCCGGCAAGAAGACAAACGCGCCGGTCCAAAAGAACAGAAGCCCGTTGTATTCGGCCGGCAGGAGCGAGTCCAATGGGCTCGGCGCCCCATATAGGGTACTTGCCGGAAGCAACCCGGCCAGGTGAGCGACACTCAAGATCAGGGCCGAGACGGCTGCCAAGCCGATCACCGTCCGACCTAACTGGCGTCTCCAATCAGAGGAGAAAGGGCCTTGGGCCCAGAGCCCAAGAATCGTTACGGGCCAGGTTACCGCCGCGACGAAGGCAAAGGTTGTCGCCAGAACTACGATGGGTGATTGAAATGACTGACTAACGCTATACGCAACCTGCGCGACGAAAGCGCTTACCGTAAAGGTCAGTGTACAAAGCGCAAACCCAAGCCGAACCGCGCGGTGCTGCTCGCTCGAACGCAGTGCCAGGATCAATAGCAGGGTCGAGAGCGTGGCGCCGACCCCGAAATTAAAGCACTTTTGGATCGTGTTCGGATCGTTGCCCAACGCGAGAGCGAGTAATGGAAGATGCTGAGAGCTCATCAGTAGGTTTGCGATCCGTCCGCTAGTATCTGCTGGGCAAACAATTAGGCCGGTCTAGGGCATTGGCTCAACAAGTTATTTGCCGCTCCCTCCCGTCGAGCCCGTGCGCGAATCCAGCGAAATAACCGCCATCGGCGTTTGCCCGAAAGGAGGAAAGGATTTTGTTCCCGAGGGACCTTTTTGGTTTTCATAGCAGTGTAGTAACCCTGAGCGTAAAACCTCAGGCGAGGCCATCAATCGATAACGGACCCAACGCGGAGTTGCCTTTGTCGAGCGCGGGTAACGAGCGCGCCAGCGCGCGAGGGAGGCGAAGAGGCGAGGGGGCGAAATCATGGAGCGTGCCTCGCTTGCGAGGCCGACTTCGATGACGAAACGGCGAATGGGCGAAACGGCGAAGGGGCGAAGGGGCGAATGGGCGGAAGGGCGGAAGGGCGTTTTGAGGCGCGAAGCGCTGACAAGAATTTAGCCTAGGGTGAGTCCGCGAGCCCTAGGTATGGCGTAAGAAAAGGATCAGCGCTGAAAGCGCGCAAGAAGGATGGGCAAGGTTAGAATGGTTGCTCATTTCTAGGATCGATCATACGCGGTCCAGAGCTACGCCTTCTGACGCACCTTCAGCGCTAAACGCCTTGTTTTACGGATACCTAGGCCTCGCGGACTCAGCCTAGGCTAAATTCTTTTCAGCGCTTCGCGCCTCAGAACGCCCATTCGCCCATTCGCCCATTCGCCGACGCGCCGACGCGCCGACACGCCGACACGCCGACACGCCGACACGCCGACACGCCGACACGCACGGACCCGCCGACCCGCCCCCAATAGCGCGTTCAACTGCCCTACCGCGTCACTCATCCGCCTTTTTTCCGCGCCGGTCCCGAATCGCTGGTTTCGACAGAGTCGAGGTCTTTCATTGTTGGCTATGAGACCCCAGGCGCGAGCCATTCCGAGTGTTGGACCAGGGCTTTCCCGGCAGATGAGAGCTGGCAGGACGAATTGGCGCTACTTAATAATTGCTGCAGCCGGAATCACCTTGGTCAGCTCGGTGGCGGGAGTACTCGCCTATGACTGGTATTACGACACGGTGCTGGTTGGCTTGTCATCCTCTTTGCAACCGATTGCCAGTGCTTTCCATCAACTCGGCGGTGGCCATCTGAGGCAGGCGTCACCTTCACCGGCAAATTGACTATGAAGGTTCTTCTAGAGTTCGACGAAAAAGAATTTTGGATCCAACTCTTCTCGATCACAGCTCGCCGAGAGGCGAGAGCAGAAGATGAGGACGGAGCTGCCAGCCATGGAGCGCGTCTCTCGCGACCGCGGGATGAGGCCGTGGCAAGCAAGGCCGAGGGTGGGGTAGGCGTATCGTCTGGCCGCGCATGCGCGTCAAATTAACTAAACCAACTTTTGTCCCGGAGGGACGAAACGACAGTAGCCAGGCATGAAAATGCCTGGTAAAGGGCTGTGGCGCCAGGCGGCGTTCGGTTGGGTTTATACCCTATCTTGTCACTCAGTGCTGAGGCTCTCTCGTTCGGGCGCTCCACTTGACCCAAACCTTCGTGATACGCGCGGCCTGCAAAATCAGCAGCCAGCCTAGTAGCCACCGCGAGATATACCAATGACCTTTGCCGGCGATCGATTGATGATAGATCAGGACCGCTCCTGCTACGTAGGCTAGCCGGTGTAACCATTTCCAACGTTTGCCACCTAGCCGGCGGACGGACCAATTGTTGCTGGTTGCAGCTAACACCACCAGAATAGCAAGGCCGATCAATCCGAACCAAGTAAACGGCTTAGTAAAGCTCTGGAGCAAGTCGTCCCAGTCGCCTTGATAGAGTACCTGACAGGAGAAATGGATTAAGCCGTAGATACAGGCTGACACACCGATGTACCGCCGATGACGGTTCAAGGCATTGATAATGGCAGATCGCGGAAACAACACCCGTAACGGGCTTAAACTAAGCACGGCGCCCAAGGTCCAAATGGCGATTTCACCGGATAGATGCAGGAGCCGTTCAATCGGGTTGGCGCCGAGTTGATTGGTTAAGGCAGGAACCACCAAAAACCAAACACCGACTCCAACCAAGAGACCTAGCGCGACAAGTTTGTTGGCCAGAACCCGGGCGATATAGGAGGAGTTCAAGGAGTCCGAGGAGTTCAAGGAGTACAAGGAGAGACTAATAGCGGCTAGTGATTCCTAAAGAAGATAGGCGGACTCCACTTTTTGGCTCCTCGAACTCCTTGTACTCCTGGACTCCTTGAACTCCTCTTTTCAGAAGTTTTTTCGTAGGTCTAGCCCCGAGTATAGGGCGGCCACGTCCTTTTCGTAGCCATTAAATTTCAAAGTTGGTTGTCTGCCCCCGAAAAAGCCTGCGCCGATCACTCGCTCCGTTTTTTGGCTCCAGCGAGGGTGATCGACTTCGGGGTTCACGTTGGCGTAGAACCCGTACTCGTTCGGCGCCATCTCGTTCCAAAGCGTCTTTGGTTGATTTGCCACGAAGTCGATAGCCACGAGTGATTTCGCGCTTTTAAAGCCGTACTTCCAAGGCACAACCAATCGGATCGGTGCGCCGTTCTGATTCAACAACGGCTTTCCGTAGATACCAGTCCCAAGAAATGCCAACTGGTTAGTGGCTTCGGCGAGCGTCAGGCCCTCGGTATAAGGCCAGGAAAAATCTTGCGACTGCTGTCCCGGACAATTTTTAGGATCTAAGAAAGAGGTGAACTGCAGAAATTTCGCTTCAGTCTTCGGCTCTGCCATGGCCACTAATTTGGCCAAAGGGAAACCATCCCAGGGGATTACCATCGACCAAGCCTCTACACATCGGTGCCGGTAGTTTCTCTGCTCGATCCCACCCACAGTTTTAACCAAGTCATTGACATCGTAAGTGCCTGGTTTCCCGCATAAGCCACCGATCCGGATCGTCCACGGTTCGGTCTTCCAACCCTGATTAGCGTTTACTTTGGGATCGCCCTTATCGAGACCCCATTCGTAAAAGTTGTTGTAACCGCTGACGTCGCCGTACGACGTCAACTTAATTCCAGCTAAGCCATAGCCACCATTCAGCGAATCCGGAAACCCAAAGCTTGCGGCCCGACTAGCGGCTGGTAGCGCGACACTGGCGGCAAGTCCCAGACCGAATATCTTTAGAAATTCGCGCCGGCGAAAATATTGGGACTCAGGCGTTACCGCAGAATCCGGTAGCTGCCAGGAAAGTTTTCTAATGGTATGCATGCGAATCTTATGAGTTGAGATGCCGAGCGCCTCGATTATTCCCCTGCGGCCCGTGGAGCGCTGCCTCGCTTGCGAGGCCGTCGGAAGCAGGGCTGCTGATGTGGCAGGCCGATCGTCTGGCTGGGCTCTTGTGTGGGAAGAGCCAGAAGTTACGACATAGAGTGCTGATAGAGAACGGTATGCATCACGATGTTCCCGCGTTCACCACGGCCTCGTCCCGCGGCCGCGGGAAGGCAGCGCTCCACGGTTCCGATCGAGTCATCTCCGCGTCCTCGCAGCTTCCAATGCGATTGCCAGTTCGCGCACCCCGCGCCGAATCTCGCCCGGGTTAGTTGCGGCAAAGCCCAACTGTAATCCATTTAGATCCGACCGGCCGCGCTCATACCAACTCAGTGGAATCACCTCCACTTGCCGAGCAGCTGCGGCTTGAGCGGCCTTTTCATCGTCAATCCCTGCGCTCAGCCAGCCCACCGTCTGCAAACCGGCCTCAATATTCGATACTTCGAGCAATCCGCTTAGCCTTTGACGCGCACTTTCCAAAAGCACCGATAAACGTTCCGAATAGACTTCGCGCATACGCCGGAGATGCCGCCCAAAGTGGCCTTCGCCGATGAAATCACAGAGCACGGCTTGATCAAGCAACTGGGCGTGCCGATTGGTAACGGCTTTTGCTGTCCGGAAAACGGATATTAAATCCGCCGGTACGACGAGATATCCTAGCCGCAACGACGGAAACAGCGTCTTACTGAAGGTTCCGGCATAAAGCACGCGCCCGGCGCGGTCGAGCCCTTGCAACGCCGGCATGGGACGCCCCGCGTACCGATATTCGCTGTCATAATCATCTTCGAAAATCAGCGCCTCCGCCTCTTCCGCACACTTCAATAAGTGTAGCCGCCGCGGCAAACTCATCGTAATCCCAAGCGGGAATTGATGTCCCGGGGTTACGTAGATGAGACCGGCCCGTCGTACGCTTTGCTTGTCCAACACAATGCCTTGGTGGTCTACGGACGCTGGAACGATGTGGGCTCCGATAGCCTCGAACACGCGAGACGCTCCGATGTAGCCAGGATTCTCCATGCAGACCCGATCGCCTGGATTGAGAAATAGCCTGACCGTCAAATCTAGAGCTTCCTGGACTCCCGAAACAATGGCGACCTGCTCGAAGTTACATCTCACGCCGCGCGAGGTATTGAGATAATCAGCGATCGCCTCTCGCAAAGGCCGGTATCCTAACGGATCGCAGCCGAGCAAAAGGTTTGTTGTGGCGGTTCTAAACCTGCGGGCTGCGATCCGTGCCCACAAAGTCGTCGGGAACAGGTCTAGCGCCGGAACGTAGGCGCGGAAGGCTCGACTGGGGCGCAGCTCCAGCGGCGGAAAAATATCTAAACGCCGACCGAATTCTGAGAGGTTTCTCTGTGGTGGTCGCACATCGCCGCGAAACGCCGCCGGCTTTCTGTCATCTCGGAGCCCCGGCCTATTTGGTCCGGTGATCTGCAGTAATTGGTCTGGCAACACTTTGCTGACATAGCTTCCCGAACCAATGTTTCCCTCGACGTAGCCTTCGGCCTTGAGCTGTTCAAAGGCGGTTACAATGGTGCCGCGCGAGAGTTTGTACTGAGCGGCGAGGTCGCGCGTGCTGGGTAGACGAACGCCCGGTCGCAAACGGCCTTCGAGAATCTCCGTCCGCAAGGCCGCATAGACCCAGCGATAAGCCGGCGTCTCCGGGTCCCGGGCCGGCAACATAAACTCGAAAGCGGTTACTCTCTTAGGCATGGAAGTGGTTCATACAATTTTGTAAAAATTGATCTATCGAGTAGACCATATTAGAATAGATCTGCTTGTATGCACCAGCTAATCATGACGCCGGCGAAAAGCCGCTCTCAGCACCTTTAATCGGTAATCAAGGAGACAAATGAATATGAGCAACCCGCTTTTGACCCCTTTTGTATCCTCGAAGCAAATGCTTGGTAGTGGCCTAGGCGCCTGGCAGCGACTGGCCACCTTCTACGCTCGCTTTGCCCTCGGCGCCGCCTTTTTGTCTGCGGTCGCGGCCCGCTTTGGCATCTGGGGCGAGAACACCGGTCCTGATAGCTTCAAACATTTCATCGAGTACACCGGGGAAGTGAATTCTTTTATGCCCGCTTTCACGGTTCCGTTCCTAGCCTGGGCGTCCACGGTAGCAGAAACGTGCTTAGGCATTGCCTTAGTTCTAGGGATCTGGCCTCGCGTCGTGGCTCTGGCTGCGGCCGGGCTGCTGGCTTTGTTTGGCACCGCCATGGCCATTTCGTTCGGTATCAAATCGCCGCTGGATTATTCGGTGTTTTCCGCATCCGCCGCCGCGTTGCTGTTATCAACCTGCCAGAGTCGACGTGAGGGAGGTAACTTGTGAAAAGACTCAAGATGGTTATCGCCGCCCTGGTATTAGGCTCGGCTCTGGCTGGGTCCAACGCCGCTGCCGCTTCGGCCGATCATAGCGATCTTCTAAAGACGCGTGAACTTATCTGGCGGGCTTGGTTTGCCGGTGACACTAAAACTCTTGCCGAACTGCTTCCCCCGGACACCATCGCAATTAGTACGGGAAGCCAGCATTGGGATACCCAACCCGAGATCATTAAGTCAGCAGCCGAGTTTCACGTCCAAGGGGGTCGCTTGCTTCGCCTCGAATTCAAGGACACTAAGATCCAAAAATATGGCGACGCGGCGATGTTATACACTCGGTATTTCTATGAGATCCAGACGAAGAGCAAACGGTCGGTGACTTCTGGGCGGGCAACAGAATTCTTCGTCTTCCGAAACGGAAAATGGCTCAATCCTGGTTGGCATACAGATAATCAGCCATGACTGGCGTGGTCGGCTGGTCGGATTTAGTCCTGTCATCCCTTCGGGATAAAGTCCGAGCCCCCCTTACGGGACACATATTCGCCCATCGCTCCAAACGCGCCTAGTAGAACGTTCTGAGGTTCCCGGCGTTGACGGCGTTCCGATGGCCGTCTGATATTCCCTTCATCCATGAAGGACCAATTTCTCTCCCCGAACTTCCTCTTATCGACCGCCACGAGTGAAAAACTCTACTTCGAATTCGCCCAACAGCAGCCCATCTATGATTACCATTGTCATATCCCGCCTGCGGAAATAGCCCAGAACCGGCGTTTCGAGAACCTAACCAGGATCTGGTTAAACGACGGCAGGTACGGAGATCACTACAAGTGGCGGGCGATGCGGGCCCATGGAGTGCCGGAACGATATATCACCGGCGACGCCAGCGACTACGACAAATTCCTCGCTTATGCCAAGACCGTTCCTGCCACAGTCCGCAACCCGCTCTATCATTGGACGCATCTCGAGTTGCAACGTTATTTCGATATTACCGAGCTTCTCGATGAGACGTCTGCTCCCCGGATTTGGGAACAAGCAAACGAACACCTGCAAGATCTCACTGCAAAGCGAATCATTGAGAAATTCAAGGTCTCCGTCATCTGCACCACGGATGATCCCACCGATGATTTGGAGCACCATGAAGCCATCCGAGCCGCCGATTTATCAGCACGGATCTACCCTGCTTTTCGCCCTGACAAAGCATTTGCCGTCGATCAGGTAGAATCGTTTAACCAGTGGACTGATCGGCTGGCGAAGGTCAGCGGTTCCACCTGTCGTGACCTCTCGGAATTTATGGACGCGTTGCGGAACCGCCACCGCTTCTTTGGCGCGCAGGGCGCAAAGTTGTCCGATCACGGTATCCCGTATTGTTATTCAGCGGACTGCGATGAAACCGAGGCTAGCTCGATATACTCACGGGCCCGATCCGGGATTAAGCCGGCTGAGAACGAAACGCTTAAGTTCAGAAGTTTCCTCTTACGGTTCTTTGGAGAACTGGACGCCGACGCGGATTGGACAAAACAGCTGCATCTGGGAGCGCTGCGCAACACAAACAGTCGAGCTTTTAACGAGCTCGGACCTGATACGGGTTTCGACTCGATCGGTGATTGGCCGCAAGCGGAGCCGCTAGCCAGATATTTAGACCAGTTGGAATCGCGAGGAAAACTGCCACGAATGATCCTCTATAATCTCAACCCGAACGATAACTATCTTCTGGCAACAATGGTCGGCAATTTCCAGAGCGGACCGACTCCTGGGAAACTGCAGTTTGGCACGGGTTGGTGGTTTCTGGATCAGAAAGAAGCGATCGAATGGCAACTAAATGCGTTATCGAACTGCGGTCTGCTCGGGCATTTCGTCGGGATGTTGACTGACTCTCGCAGCTTTATGTCTTACCCGCGACACGAATACTTTCGGCGGGTGCTCTGCGATGTTCTCGGCCGCGAAATCGAGAGAGGCGAGATCCCTAATGATGAAGGTCTGCTGAGCAATTTGGTGCGAGGAATCTGCTTCGAGAACGCGAAGGGATATTTTGGTCTGGAATGTGGGGTGATTTAGGCAGCGCCGCCGCCGCAATCGTCCTCGTTCTCGTCGTTAGGCATGTAACCTGCAAGAGGTCCCAGCGCCGGTAGGGCGAAAACCTCGGCGCGCCCATGACGTGTTTAACACCATTGGTGAGATCGCGCCGGGTTTGAGCCGCGCCGTGGGGATGGCTTTGCCCACGGCGTTCCTGAATACAAGCGCTGGGTTTGGAACAATTTTCAATGGATACCGGCCCCACGGAACGGCTCAAATCCGGCGCGGAATTACGATCGGACGTGGACAGCCCTCGGCGCGCCGAGATTTTCGCCCTACCGGTGTCGCGCGGAAACCAAATGTTCGAGGACGAGGACGACGACGAAGGACGAGGACGATTAATGCTACCCGACCAACCGCTCGTACGCCTGAACGTCATCCACGTCGCGTACGACGTGGTCGTTCTCCATCTCCATTGCGTAAACCTTCTCCGGGTAACGCTTGATGACACCTTTACAGCCAACATCTCCGGCAATCCCTAGGATTGAATCCCGAAGCGATGCATCCAGGAGCACCGGATTTCCGCGTTCTCCTTTGAAAAACGGGACCACAATTGTTTTGTTTTCTGTTTTCGCTGCACCGAAAGCCGCAATGATCCGGTCAACATCCTCAGGCTCAAGCAGGGGCTGATCCGCCAGATAGATCATAATCGCCTCAGCTTGAAGAGAGACGGCTTGAACGCCGGTTCGAACGGATGTGCTGAGTCCTTCGCGATACTCGGGATTCTCGACCAGACGGACCCGGCGCCTTTGAGTTCCGCCGCTTACACTGTCGGCGTTATCCTCAAGTCTGTCTGATGCCTTTTCTGATTCGTGTCCTAAAACTACGATGATCTCGCCAACCTTCGACGCCAGCAAGGTATCGACTGCGTGGACAACCAGCGGCTTATCCCGAAAGGTAAGGAGCAATTTATTTCGACCCATCCGGGTCGACATCCCGGCAGCCAAGACAACAGCAGAGACCATTAGCGACCCTTTGATTCGCTCGAAACTTCAGAGGAAAGCGTGGGGGCATCTAACACATGATCCGGGTTATCGAGATTCGCTTCGAGCTGACGTTCCGCTACGGTTGCAGCCATTGGCTGGCCGGTACCGCCGCGGCGTACGGCTACGATTTCGCTCATGATGCTGAGCGCGATTTCCTCCGGTGTTTGCGCGCCGAGGCTCAATCCCGCCGGCGAACGCACTTTGGCCACGTGCGTGGGCGGCATACCCGCATCTTCAAGGTATTCAAATATCAGTTGGGATCGGGTGCGGCTGGCGACTAAAGCGACGTAACTGGCTTGATTATCGATCGCTTTCTTGAGCGATAAATGATCGCCTTTGTGATGGGTTGCTACCACTACGTAAGCGCCCGGCTTCACTTCGACTTCGGGTGAGATCAGCCCAGTCGAAAACACATGATCCGCGGTCGGAAAAGCTTTAGGGATCGCTCCTGGGTCGGCGACCGTCACGGAAAATCCTAACAAATGGCCGAGCTGAGCTAAGGTTTCGGCAATCCGGCCGTGACCGGCGATTACCAGATCCGGTTTTGGTAAGACCGGTTCAATCGCCACTTGCATCATACCGCCACACGGCATTCCAAAAACCTCATCGGTTAGATCCACATTGATGACCCTGACTTTACCATCGTTCATACTTTCCAGGGCCTCATGACAGACTGTGCTTTCCGCGCACCCGCCACCCACCCATCCAAGCACCACCCGGCCATCCGTGTCGACAATAACCTTGGATCCTGGCCTAGCCGATCCTGATCCTTGCACGCTGATAACGGTCGCAATCGCAAACGGCTCACCGCGCGACTCCAGCTCGTGTGCAGTTCCAAAATGATCGTCATACATGTTCAATAGAAAGGATGCACCCGTCCAACCGGCTCACAAGTCTTAATGCGTACTCTCAAGGGGCGGCTGTGCTGGCGGCTAAATAGTTCTCCGGATGAGCATCGAAAGCCTGTTTGCAGCCGCCGCAGCAAAAATAATACTTCTCGCCTCGATACGCAGAAACGTAATTGGCTTTACTTGGCTCAACCGACATGCCGCAGACCGGATCTGCTGCCTCGACCTGCCGCTGGTTGTCGTCCAGGATTTTATCCGCCTCGATGCGGTTGGACTCTGTCTTCCGTACCAGGACGATTTCAGCGAGGATACTCAAGGCAATCTCTTGGGCCGACAACCCGCCGAGGCGAAGGCCCGCCGGCGCTCTGATCCGGGTGAGGCGTTCGCGCGGAATGCCTTTCGCCGCCAGCGATTCCAAGAGTTTGTGTGCCTTCGCATCGCTGGCAACAAAAGAGATGTATGACACTTCGCTGCCACAAGCTTGTTCAAGCGCTTCCTCGTCTTGTTCTCCTTGAGTGGATATCACGATGAATGTCTCTGGACCGAGTTGTACCTCTGACAGATTCATCTCCTGCTTTATGGCATCGGCTTCAGGAAAACTCTCCGGTGTGGCTCCGGCCGCGATGACCGTGATGCGATAACCAATTGCGTTACCCAGGCTGCACAAGGCTTTCGCGACTGCTGACCGGCCAAAGATCAGGATCTGCGGTTTAGCTAGAACCGGTTCGATATAAATATCCAAGGCCCCCCCGCTATGACACGTCATGGTGTAGCTCACGGTGCCTTCTTCTGGTGCTGCGGTCTGGGAAGGCGCTACTCGTACTAACCGCGGTTTCCCGTCGGCGATTGCTTTCAAGGCTTCTCGGATTACCAGCGGCTGGACACAGCCTCCTCCGATCCAGCCCCAAACATTGCCGTTCACTTCAATGATCGCTTTGTCCCCTGGTTTTCCCGAAACCGGAGGTTCGCAGCGTACCACAACCGCGGTTGCGAACGGTTGTTCGTGCAAGCGTAACCCGGCGGCTCGACTTAAGAACTCGTCGAATATATTCATCTAAGCCACCTTGAGATACCTCTCTAATTGCAGAAGACTTTCTAAGTTATGGGCGGGGGCAAAAACGTCAATGTAAGGCAAGGCCGAGCTCATCCCTCGTGTCACCGGTTCGTATCCGGGGAGTCCTAGCAAGGGGTTTAGCCAGATTAGCTGCTTGATCCTGGTTTTGATTTTTCGCAGCTCACTCACCAGGGCATCGGGGGCTTCCGTATCCCACCCGTCGCTCAGGACGATGACGACGCTGTTCCTGGATAACAGTCTGGCTCCAAAGCGCTCGTTGAAAGATTGCAAAGAACCCCCGATCTTGGTTCCGCCATACCAACCGGTTGTCATTTCCGAAAGCTTTTCCATAGCCCCGGGCCAGGATTTGGTATTTAACACCCGGCCGATGTCGATGAGTCTCGTGCTGAATACGAAAGCCGATACGTCCTGGGCGCATTGCTTTAGCGCATAGGCGAACTTCAGCAAAAACAGGCTGTACGGATTCATCGAATCGCTAACATCGAGGAGAAGCACCAGTTTTGTCCGTTGCCGGTGCTGTCTCTTGTAGCGTAGCTGGATCAATTCGCCGCCGTGGGTCAAGTTTCGGCGGATGGTTCTGCGCAAGTCGACCGCACCGCGACGTTCGCTAAGACGGAGCCTCCTCGATACCCGGTACGACATTCGCCGAAGCAGTCGAAGCGACAACCGCTCAAGATCCGCTAAATCCCCGTGAGGGATCAGCGCAAAATCGGTTTTTGTCAGGCGTTCGATCAGGCTTGCGCCAGAGATCGCTTTCTCCGCGTGAGAGTCCAGATTCAAACGGTCCGCGTCGATAAAAAGCTTTAAAATGCTCTGTTCCCGGCCTAGCCCGTGGCTGGAAAATCGGTTTTTGCCTGACTTCTTTGGCGATGGTCTAGTGGGCGCCGGGCCTTCCCACACGAGCGCGAATAGTTTAGCAAACAGGTCCCAATCTTGTTTCGAAGAACAGAGCACCGATCGTAGCGCGTCCTCGATTGCGGTTACCCCAGCGTTCTGTACGATGCGTAAGGCTTGCAAACAATCGAGCGCGGTTCTACCGGAACCTAATCCGTTTGCTCGAGCACACCGGCAAAATCGGACGACGGCGCGCGTCAGATTGTTAGCATCCGAGCTCCTAGCGCTCATAGTTCTCTTTCGTTCTCGTCCTCGTCGTCGTCCTCGTTCTCGAGATCTTTCTTCTTCCCAGGGTCAACGAACCACCCATGTGCCTCATTCCGAAAGTACCGCACATGTTGCTGCGGTAAGAACCAAATCGAGGACGAGGACGACGACGACGAGGACGAGAACGATTTGGCTGACGACTTTGTTGGTCGGTCTTCATCGGGATGCTAACAGCTTATCAATTCCTTCTTCGCGGACTTTAGCCAGATCGTCGGCCGACTTGATAACACAACCGATAAATTGGTCAGCCGTCTCCGTATCCAGGTTCGTCTTCTCTAGAAGCGAAAGCGCGGTCGCTAGATCCAGGGTTTCGGCTACCCCTGGAACCTTAGAAAGATTCATTTTTCTGAGTGAGTGCAAGAAGCTCACCACTTGTGTACCGAGCTCCGTGCCGATGCCCGGAAGCCTCGCTTGAACGATATCCATTTCCTTCTCGAAGCTCGGGTAATCGATCCAGTGATAGAGGCACCGCCTCTTTAGAGCATCGCTCAATTCGCGGGCGCTATTCGAAGTGAGAATCACATAGGGCGGTTTCGTCGCCTTGATGGTTCCGAGCTCCGGAATGCTGATCTGGAATTCTCCCAACACCTCGAGCAGAAACGCTTCGAAAGCTTCATCGGCACGATCGATTTCATCTACGAGTAGAACCGGGGACCTTTCTTCGCTTGAAATCGACTGCAAAAGCGGTCGCCGAAGCAAAAAATCCGGGCCGAAAATATGCGTCTCCAGATCTGGGAGCGCTCGATTGCTACCCTCCTGGAGCTTAATCGCCAGGAGCTGCTTCTGATAGTTCCATTCGTACACTGCGGAATTCACATCTAACCCTTCATAACATTGAAGCCGGATCAGCTCTGTTCCTAGAATGGAAGCGAGTACCTTGGTCGCTTCAGTTTTTCCAACGCCAGCGTGTCCCTCGATTAGTAAAGGCTTGCCAAGCTTCACCAGCAGATAAATCGCGGTCGCCAGCGACCGATCCATGACGTATCCAAGAGTTCTCGAACGATCGATCAGCGCGTTGATACTTGGAATCTGGCCGGGGTCTGAACTGGTTGGTGCCGTCATGGGGAATCAATAGCAAATAGCAAATAGCAAATAGCAGATTGCGGACAACAAGTGGCAGAAGCGTTTGGAAGCTGTAGCGTCTGGGGATGTGACTGAGCTTTTAACGTTCGCATCGGATTCCTTTGCTATTTGCGATCTGCTGTTTGCTATTCTGACTGATCCGGTTTCTTCGACTCCGGTTTGAAAAGCCGTCCTAATGGCCGGAGTACAGCTGACACCGCCACTGAACCGGCGTCGATCGGCTTTACCTCCGCCGTCGTTCCGCTACCAATTGTCCCTGAAGCTTGCTGTTGAAGTCGTTGCCGTAGGTTTTTGGTAAATTGCTCGAACATTTGGTTCGCGACTTCTTGAATCATTCGGCTGCCCATCTGGGCGAGAATACCGACCACGTTAACCTCCGAGGTAGTAGTCACCTCGGAACCTCCCTCTGGCACCTCCCGCACCTTTCCGATCATCTTCATGGAAGCGCTGCCCTTACCTCGGACATCTTGCCCTTTTCCGATCATCTCGATCTCCCGATTCTGCTCATCTAGCCGCTCAATGTGCGCCTCACCCTTGTAATCGGTTACGGTGGGCCCGAGCTTCACCTTGATGACGCCCTTGTAAGTCCGGTCATCCACGGCTTCGGTAATCTGGGCTCCTGGAACACAACTGGCCACGCCCCTGGGGTCGCTGAGGATCTTCCAAACCTCCGCTGCAGATTCAGGCGCCTGAAAGCTTTTTTCGATCTTGATCGCCATAGACGCTTATTGCGCTACCCCTTTTTCCTTTAGGATCTGCCAGATTTTCCAAGGAGAGAGCGGCATATCAATGTGCTTAACCCCGAGATGAGAAAGTGCGTCGACCACTGCGTTAACAAAGGCCGCGGGCGAACCGACGTTCGGAGATTCGCCAACGCCCTTCGCTCCGAACGGATGGTGAGGTGAAGGGGTACAAGTATTGCCCGTCTCCCAGTGAGGTGTCTCCACCGCTGTCGGCACCAGATAGTCCATAAATGTCCCCCCTTGGACGTTACCGCTTTCGTCGTAACTGATTTCCTGCATGAATGCGATCGCCAGACCCTCCGTTAACCCACCGTGAATCTGCCCTTCCACAATCATTGGGTTGATGATGTTTCCGCAATCGTCTACTGCCACAAATCGCCGAACTTTTACTTCTCCGGTCCCTTTGTCGATGTCCACCACGGCAACATAGGTACCGAACGGGAAAGTCAGATTCGGCGGATCATAATAGTGAACCGCTTCTAGTCCCGGCTCCATGCCTTGCGGGAAATTAGTATAAGCGGCAAAAGCGATTTCTTGGATGGTCTTCGATTTCCCGGGTGCGCCTTTCACAGAGAACTTGCCTGGCTCCCATTCGAGATCTTCTTCGCTGACTTCAAGCAGATGCGCAGCGATCTTTCTGGCTTTCTCGCGAATCTTGCGGGCCGCTAAGGCTGCGGCTGCTCCGGACGTGGGCGTACTTCGACTTGCATAGGTTCCCAAACCGTAGGGCGCGGTGTCGGTGTCCCCTTCTTCGATGGCGACGTCGGCCGCCGGAATCCCGAGTTCCTGGGCAACAATTTGCGCGTAAGTAGTCTCGTGTCCTTGTCCTTGAGATTTAGTTCCCATCCGCATCATCGCTTTGCCTGTCGGATGAACCCGGAGTTCTGCGCTATCGAACATCTTCAGCCCAAGTATATCGAAGGTGTGAGACGGGCCGGCTCCGACGATCTCGGTAAAACTCGATATCCCAATCCCCATGAGCTCGCCTCGTTCTCGCTTTTCGGCCTGTTCTTTGCGCAGCTCTTTATATCCGATCTTTTCTAACGCTAGATCCAGCGCCCCCTGATAGTTGCCACTGTCATAGCTCCAGCCTAGTGGGCACAGGTAGGGGAACTTTTCGGGCCGTATAAAATTCCTTCGACGCAGTTCTGCCGGATCCAGCTTCAACTCCTGGGCCAAGACATCCATTGCTCTTTCGATTAAATAGGCAGCTTCTGTGACCCGGAACGAACAGCGATAGGCAATACCTCCAGGAGCTTTGTTAGTGTAGACGCCGTCGACCTCGCAGAACGCCTCGGAGAAGTCGTACGAACCCGTGCAGATACTGAACAGCCCGGCTGGAAACTTCGACGGTTGAGCGGCGGCATTGAAGGCGCCATGATCGGCCAAGGTTTTAACCCGGAGCGCCTTAACCCGACCGTCTTTATCGGCGGCCAGTTCGGCTTCCATATGATAATCTCGGGCGAACCCGGTTGATTGCAGATTTTCGGAGCGAGTTTCAATCCACTTCACCGGACGTCCGACCGTGAGTGCCGCTACGGCAGCACACACGTAGCCCGGGTAAACCGGCACCTTGTTGCCAAACCCACCTCCGATATCAGGGGAAATAACGCGGATATTCTGTTCCGGTAACCCTGCGACCAAGGCGAAAACCGTTCGGTGAGCGTGAGGCGCTTGGGAAGTAATCCAGGCTGTCAGTTTGCCGGTCGCGGAATTGAAATCCATTACACAGCCACACGTTTCCAGCGGGGCCGGGTGACAGCGCGGAAAGAAGGCTTTCACCAGAGCCGTAACCGGAGCGCTCTTCATCTGTTGTTCGGTGGCAGCGCGATCACCGACCTCCCAATGAAAGATCAGGTTCGATTTTTCTTCACGATCGTCTCTCAGGATTGGCGCATCTGCGTCCTGAGCCTTGTGCGGATCCACCAGCACCGGAAGCTCTTCGTAATCTACCTCAACTAACTCAGCCGCATCTGCTGCTGTGTAACGATCTTCAGCGACGACAAAAGCGACCTCCTGCGATTGGAAAAGCACCTTACCGGTCGCCAATACCATTTGCTTGTCGTGGAATAGGGTCGGCATCCAGGACAGATTTGCCTTTGCTAAATCCTCGCCCGTAATAACGGCGAGTACGCCCGGCAATTTCTTAGCTTCCTCTGTCCGAATGGCGGTGATCCGGGCATGTGCATAAGGACTTCGCACCATGTGCCCATAAACCATACCGGGCAGTTGCACGTCATCGATGTAGTTGCCTTTTCCTTGAATGAAACGCAGATCCTCTTTGCGCTTAATTGAATGCCCCATTCCCCCGATTTCTGGCGATGTCTTGGCTAGCATCTGAATTCCTCCGCGTTCTTTTTATGACTGGGTTGCAGATGCGCTCATTTTCTCTGCTGCATACTGAACCGCTTTCACGATGTTCTGGTAGCCGGTGCAACGACAGAGATTGCCGGAAATTCCCCAGCGAATATCTTCCTCAGTTGGGTGCGGTTTTTTCTCGAGCAGGGCGCAAGCCGACATGATCATGCCGGGCGTGCAAAACCCGCATTGAAGTCCGTGCTTTTCTTTGAATCCTTCTTGCAGCGGATGCAACGCGCTAGTGTTACCAACTCCCTCGATCGTGCGCAGTTCGCGCCCATCGACCTGAACGGTAAACAGCGTGCACGATTTTACGGCTCGCCCATCCAGCAGAACCGTACAGGCGCCACAATTCGTCGTATCGCAGCCGATATGGGTCCCGGTTAGAGTGAGGTGTTCCCGAATAAAGTGAACCAACAACAACCGTGGCTCGACTGTGGCAGAGTGTTCTTTGCCATTTACCTTAACAGTAATATCGACAGCGTTCTTGGATGTCATAAAAGCCTTGTTCGTTTGCTGCTACTAACGTTCCTGACTCGCCCGGTTGAGCGCCTTGGTTAGCGCTCGTTTGGTTAATTCTCTCACCATCGAGATCTTGTAGTCAGCCGGGCCGCGGAGATCCGAGCTCGGATGCGCATCATCGGCTGCCAGCGAGGCCGCTAGGCTGATATTGCCGTCGTCGAGCGCTTTGCCACGTAGGAACTCCTCCGCCTTTTCGGCTTTGATGGGCGTTCCTCCCACGTTCGTGAGACCGATTCCAGCTTGTTGGCACGTCGCTTTCGCGTCGATGCTTACCTGTGCCGCCACTCCGACAGTAGCGAAATCTCCCACTTTGCGTTCCAACTTGAAATAGGCCCCACCGCTCCTGGCAGGTGGGACTGGGATTCGGATCTCGGTGAGTATTTCGTTAGGCTGAAGCGCAGTGGTGAAAAGGGATACAAAGAAGTCCTTTATCGGGACGATTCTTTGCCCTTGGGGGCCAGTGGCGATGACCTCGGCGTTAAGCGCCAGCATGGTTGCCGGATGATCGTTCGCCGGATCGCCGTGGGCTAGATTACCGCCTACCGTCGCCAGATTACGCACTTGCGGATCGGCGATCGAAAACGCGGTGTCCAAGATGAGCGGATATTTGGAGCGTATTAAATCGGAAGCTTCCAGATCGGCTTCCCTGGTGAGCGCACCGATCTTCAAATAGCCGTCGTCTTCCTTGATGTAATCAAGGCCGCCAATTTGATTGATATCAATCAGATACTCTGGCTGAGCCAGGCGCATCTTCATCATGGGGATCAAGCTCTGTCCGCCACTTAATATTTTCGCAGCATCACCGTGCTGCTGCAGTAACGAGATGGCCTCAGGAAGGGTCTTTGGCCGACAATAGTCGAATGCTTTCGGGATCATTTTCAAAAGCAATCGCCGACTCCTCCGACCAGGTAGATCCGGGACAACCTCGTGAGACCAGACCTGGATACAGCGGGACGAGCAGACGGCTGGGGGGTAAAGGTTACTCTCAGCTTCGCACGAAAAAAGTATTTGGGACAGGGGAAGAAAAAGGGGGCGATTGGCTCTGCCTAACGCCGGGAACAATGCGGGTGTGGACGTAGTGGACCAGGTGGACGTAGTGGACCAAGTGGAGGCGATGCCAACAACTGTCCACCGAGTCAACTGAGTCCACTTTCGTCCACTCGGCTAGCCACAAAGCGGCCTGCCAGACGTAGCCTCCTGGAGTTTACGAGGTCAGGGCGAAGCTGGCTCCCCTCCCTGCGCATTCTTACGTCGTTCCCAGCGCCGGACCTGCCTACTTTCGCGCTTTCTTTGCTGCTTCGATCACCTTCTGCTCTAGCTCCGCGGGCAACTCTTGATAATGGCTGAACTCTTCGCTGTGTAAGCCACGGCCGCCGGTGAGAGACCGGAGCTGAGTAGAGTATCGGTAAAGTTCGCGAGCTGCGACCTGCGCCCGGACGACCTGAAAATTGCCATCGGTGTCCATACCGAGAATCTTACCGCCGCGGCTGGACAGATCGCCGATTACTTTGCCCATAGAATCATTAGGGATTCGGATTTCGAGCAATTGTATTGGCTCTAACAAGCAAGGTTTGGCTTTAAGGAAAGCTTCTTTAAATGCCCAATAACCGGCGATCTGAAACGAAATGTCGTTGGAATCGACCGGATGCATTTTCCCGTCATAAAAATCGACGGCGACATCTACCACCAGGTAACCGGCAAGAATCCCTTCGTTACAAGCGTGGTGCATCCCGCGCTCCACAGATGCAACAAAAACGCGGTCGACACACTGGCCGGAAAGCGATTCCTTAAACTCGATCCCTGAGTTGCGCGGGGTTGGAGCGATACGCAGTGCGACCTCCGCGAATTGCCCGGCGCCGCCGCTCTGTTTCTTATGCCGATAAGTGGCATCTGCCGGCATCTTAATAGCCTCTCGGTATCGCACCCGCGGCTCAATGAGGTCAAAATGGACTTTGAACCTCCGGCGTAAACGTTCAGCCAGTACATCAAGATGCAGTTCGCCTTGGGCCGCCAAAATTGTCTGATGCAATTCGGGATCGGTGGTTACCACGAACGTCGGGTCTTCTTCATGTAATATCGCCAGTCCGGCGGCGATCTTGTCCTCTTCTCCTTTCGCTCGTGGCTGAAGAGCAGCATGAACCGTGGGTTTAGGATAGGCCGGTTCCGGCAGTTTTACTCGGCGGTTACCTGAACAGAGCGTATTCCCTGTGTAGCTGTTTTTGAGTTTCACCGTTGCCCCCACTTCGCCTGGCCGAAGCTCGTTCACAGGGAAGCGGTTACGGCCGTTCAAATGGTAAAGTTGGCCAACTCGCTCGAAGGCGCCTCGCGAGCTGTTAAATAGGTCGCTCCCGGTCTTCACCCCTCCCGAATAAACCCGGAAAAACCAGAGCTCGCCAAACTGATCCTCGTTCATGGTTTTGAAAATCTGAGCCACCGGCTCTGGATCGGTGAGGCTGACCTCTGTCTCTTGGCCACTACTGTCGATGGCAGCCACTTTCTGACGATCTACCGGCGAGGAACCATACTTCGCGATGAAATCCATGAGCCGGGCGATTCCCACTCCGGTCTCAGCCGAGACGGAAAACACCGGGGTGAAAATTTGCGATTGAATCGCTGCATGGATTCCACTGCGAAACTCCTCTTCCGCAAGCGATCCCTGATCAAAAAACTTGTTCAGCAGGGTGTCGTCGGATTCCGCGATGAGCTCGATTAGCTCCTGGTGCAGCTGGGTTACTCGTTTTTTCCACGGGCCGGACGCCGGCTCTTCGCTGAACCGGCTGCGACCCGTGGTCTCGTATTTGACGATATCGTTGCGTAGGACGTCTAGGATCTGGTTAAAATCTGGTCCGGGATTGACCGGTATATTCATGGGGAAAATCCGTCCATACTGAGCCCGCAGGTCAGCGAGCACCTCTTCAAAATTGGCGTGCTCTTTGTCCATCGCGTTCACCACGATAATCTTGGGGATGCCGCATTCAGTGGCGTAATCCCAAACCCGTTCGGTCCCAAAGCCGGCCCCGTGTTGGGCATGCACCACCACCAGAGCGAAATCTGCGACCCGCAAGGACGCGAACGTCTCGTTCATGAAATCCGGGTAGCCGGGGCTATCCAGGATATTAAATCGCTTACTGAGCCAGTTGGTGTGTAACAGCGAGGTCTGAGTCGAAATCTGTCTCTGCCTTTCGCTTACGTGGTAATCGGACACGGTCGAACCGTCAACGATCCGGCCCATTCGTCCGATTGCGCCGCTACAAAGCAGCATTGCTTCGGTGAGAATCGTTTTTCCGGACGATGCGTGGCCGGTAACGGCGAAATTGCGGATGTCCGCGGGGGCTAGCGGCACCATATGTTGCAACCATGTAACCGATCTGTGGCCGGTGCAAGCCTGGGCTCGCCCGAAGCTCGCCCAAGATGACAAATAACAGATGACAAATTGGCCTCGTTATTCTGTAATTTGTCATCTGTTATTTGTCATTCGGGCGAGCTTTAGGCGAGCCCGGGAATCGCGCACCATGAAGAAATTCTTTCACACCCCTATTCGCACGTTTGTGGCCGGCTTGGTTGCGGTGCTGCCAGTGGTATTGACCGTGGCGGTTATCGTCTGGGTCGGGAGTGTAGTGGATCAATTTGTCGGGCCTCAGAGCACTTTTGGTAGGACGCTCATCTCGATCGGGCTTCGGGTTGTGGACACGAAAGTGGCCGCTTATCTCATCGGGATAATCGTCGTTCTTTCAGCCATTTATATGCTTGGGGTGTTTGTCGAAGCGGGCCTGAAGCACCGATTGCAGACTTTCGCTGAGCAGAGTCTCGGGCGAATCCCGTTGATCGGACATGTCTACAATTTGGCGCATCGATTTGTGGGAATGCTTGATCGAAAACCAGAGACCGATTTGAAAGCCATGAGTCCGGTCTGGTGTTTTTTTGGTGGGGAAGGCGGGACCGCCATGCTAGCCCTGATGCCGACATCGGAACCGATCATACTGGGGGGCCGGGCATATCACGTGATCCTGGTCCCGGGCGCCCCAGTGCCAATGGGGGGCGCGTTGCTTTACGTCCCAGTCGAGTGGATCAAACCAGCACCCTTTGGCGTTGAAGGATTGACCAGTATCTATGTCTCGATGGGAATTTCTACGGCGCAATTTATGCGGACTGGTTAGTGTCCAGTCCCATAAATAGCATGGCTTTCGTCCCTTGGCCGCGGGATCGGTTACGGATCGATTCGGATATGCGCTCTCCTCGCGTCCGGCAGCCGCCCATGGGCGTCAACTTAACGAAAGAGACACGCGCGGTGGCCCGGTAGCGGTCCGGCGGCTGCCGGATCCAATGAGGTCTAAGGGTGTTCCTTAGTCCATCATCGTCCCGAAGCGACAGGTGTGCCTAGCCTCAACCCGCAGTCGCCATTCGAGCATTGGGATGGCGACTGCGCGTTTAGGCCATGCTGATCTGCTGCTCCGGGATCATGATGTGGCCTGGCGCGCTATAGACCTCATTGGACAGTCGCCGCTACCGAGGCGCTCGCCTTCAATTTGCCGTTTCGGTCAGCACCTGTTTCATGATCTTTTCCAGAACGTGAAGCCGGGGCGTAACCGGGCGAACCCCAATCCTACGGCCTAGTTCGAAACATTGGTCTGAATGTGGATCGTAGACAGGCCAGTCTGGGAGCCCCTGAGTATTCGGGTCTGACGTTTTGGCAAACTGTGTCCAATAGGTGCGCACAGCCCCGCCAAGTTTTTTGTCCTCAGGATTGTGCTGCCAATCATCGGGGAATGATTCGCTTAGGAATTTTAGCTCTTCACCGTGGTACGCACCAAGGTCAGCACGTTTCCCGGTTTCTGCGTAGGTGAAGTAGTAAAGGTAGGCTTTCTGGTCAAGATGCGTCATGGCACGCGCCATCGAGCGTGCGCCATAAGCAAATAAGTCGCTCTGATACTCCAGATAGCGGGTTCGAACCTCACTATCCGTCGTTGCCGGGTAGGCGTGGAATTCCTGGTCGGCAAACTTGCCTGTGTCCTGACGCAGATACTCTCTGAACTGATCAACTGTCTGCACTTGGCTGGAGCCGAACACGGTTGCCTCATCTGCATTGCTGCCTATCAGGACAGGGACATTGACCTGTTTTCCTTCCGCAAAAATCTTTGCCGGTTGCTGTGGAACAACCCAACCATCCACGATCGCCTCAAACCTCAGCTCACCATCCTTGCTCCAGGCGTCCAGAATTTTCTCGGTGGAAACACTACGGAGCTCTCGCAATGCGTCCGGACCGTCTGCAATTCCCAGATCCTTGGCCAGTCGTTCACCGTCGCTTTCCCCGGTCCCACTGATGAAGTTATACGGCAGAGGTGAACGGATCTCTTTGTTGAGTGTGCTCTGGCAATCTCCACTCTCCAGAATTGCGCGGTGAAACAGTCCTTTCGCTAGCGGAGACGCCATGAGCAACCCGATATCGACCGCGCCGGCGGACTGACCCATCACCGTGACCCGGGTAGGATCGCCGCCAAAGCTGGAAATGTTTTCTTGCACCCATTTGAGGGCCTGAAGCTGGTCGAGCAGACCATAGTTTCCGGAAGAACCGTGCTCAGATTCCGCGGTCAGCGCTGGATGTGCAAAAAATCCGAACGGTCCGAGCCGGTAATTAGCGGTCACCACTAACACGCCAAGGGGTGAAAGCGCCGGTCCGAGTGGCTTCATTTGGCTATACCCAGCCACGTTTCCTCCGCCGTGAAAAAAGACGATGACGGGTAGATGTGCATCGGCGTGGAACTGCGTCGTCCAGATGTTCAGGTAGAGGCAATCTTCGTTACCGCTGATGTAGGGGAGCCACTGAGTGGCTGGAAGCTGGGGACAGACTGCCCCGAACTGGGTAGCGTTGCGTATGCCAGTCCATCGGTTAACGGGCTGCGGCGGCTTCCAGCGCAACTCGCCGATCGGGGGCGCCGAGTACGGCACACCAAGGAAAGCCACCTGGCTTTCGGAGCCGAAATACGTTCCTTCAAGCACGCCGGCTCCTAGTGTCACCTTCGGCGGAGGAGGAGAGCCGAAAGCGATTGGTGCATGGCTCAAGCCAAGCACGGCTAAGGCGATCAAACGGGTTAGATGGCGACAGCGTGCAGCGGTATCAAGGGCGAATCGGCGGTGTTTCGGGTCGTTCACGGCGCTCCCGGCGTTACTTCCGAGAGTACTCACCTTTAAACACCGCTGTCCACGATGTACCGTTGTCCTCCGATTTTTCCCAGCGTTGTTCGACTTTATCGGAGGCGATGCGGACTACGCGGATTCGGTTGAGCACCGCTTCTCCCTTTGGGTCTTGACTTGGTCCATAAAACTCAGCCAGACCTGACGTTACTTTTCCGGTAAACGCGTGGACGCGACCTTGATTGTCAGCAAACATCCCGTGCCAGCTCTTATCATCCGCGCTATAAGCGAACAGGTTCTCGCCCTGGTGACCTCGCCCATCGTCCCAGCTTTCAACCAGCAGGTATTGACCAAGAGCGAGGTAGACCCGGCTAGAGGCCTCGCCTGACCCGTTCGGGTTCGATATAGCCCAATCGCCAAGCCAGAAGTCGAACTGTCGACTCTCGGGGTCAACAGCGGTGGTGCCGTCTGCCGCGATTGCGGTCGGTTGGGCTACGGAAATGCATCCTGCGATGGCGAGCGTGAAAAGAACTCCTTTTAACGAAGGGAAGTTAGATGAGGTGCGTTGGTCGATAATTTTCCGCATAGAGCACCGTCCTTAGAAACCCCATTTGGCGCAAGAGAGCTCTTGCGGCATAATATGACTTTAATGCGACAGAGATTGATACGGGAGAATGATCCTAAACCTGGGATGTCCGTCGCGACCCATTCCGGAGAATATCCGCGTGGTTCTGAAATCCCGGAACATGCTCACGGTTCAAACCAGTTGGTCTATGCCAGCCGCGGAGTCATGGAAGTCTCTTCAGGTCACAGCTTGTGGAAGATCCCTCCGCACTTCGGTCTCTGGATTCCAGCTCGGACCGCGCATCAGATAAAAATGCCGGAAGCCGTTTCCATGCGTACCTTGTATCTCCGGCCGACACATCGAAGGCTGCCTGCCGCATGCACCGTGCTGCATATCGGGACGTTCCTCCGCGAGCTTATCATTGAGATTGTACGCGTTGGCCGGCTTCGAAAGCGCAATCGGATTGAGTGTGCATTGCACGATCTCCTGGTGGCCGAGTTGGGGCGAGCAACCCCGGTGCCAACGGGTATCGTGTTTCCCAGAGACCAACGAGCTAATAACGTTGCCCAGATAGTAATAGGAAATCCAGCTTGCCCGATCTCATTGAAATCGATGTGTGTAACCGCTGGGGTCAGTGTCCGCACCTTTGAAAGAACCTTTCGCCGCGAGGTCGGCACCAATTTTGAATGCTGGCGAAGACAAGTGCGTTTGATGAAAGCAATTGAAATGCTGGTAGCCGGAAAGAGGGTGAAAGAGGTGGCGTTCGCAGTTGGTTATCAACATCCCGGCGCTTTCGTTGCTCTTTTCCGAGAGACGTTCGGAACTACGCCCAAGGCATGGGTCTCTGCGCTAGAACGGCTCAATTAATCGTGGAGCGTGCCTCGCTGGCGAGGCCGACAGAAGTGCGTGGTAAAAATCTAGCACGGCTATGGTATGACAAGTGCGCGGCCCTCTTCTTTTTTGGAAGGCGTCCGACCGGCGAAAGGACGGCCTCGCACCTGTCCGGGCCTCGACACGCGCTAAAGTCGGCCTCGCAAGCGAGGCACGCCGCACAGGTCTCCCCCGATTCGCCTCGCTATTGGTGAAATGAAAGCGGAAGCTCGGTCAACAGGCTCCTGACAATGGAACGCCGATTAGGATTGATGAGTGATAAAAGCCTCTGTCGGCAATGGAGTCGACTTCTTCTGCTTCTAGGCTGCCTCGCGATCTCTAGCGGATGTGTCACTCAGCAAGCGTCCAACCGCAATCTCCCGCTTTCAGGAGCCCAGTTTAGCCTGGATGAAGCACGCAGGACACAAGCTGATCCAAGGACCGCTCTGGGCCATTATATGGATGCGGCCTATACAGCCTTGGGCTTGATGAACAGCTCCCCCGGCCTTGAGGTGGCAGATGTCAGACTAACCTATAGCCATGCATGCCAGGAGATGGCCGTCTTGCTGCGATCCAATCACCAGCTATGGAATCAGACATCGACCATTCAATCGGGTGATCACTCTTACCAGTTACGTTTCTCAGGCGGTTCGCGTCAGGCCGGCACTTTTGATCCGGATTACTTCGACTTTCTGCGTATCCCAAAACCGTTGCACAGCAAACTTCCCATTGAAACGCGCCGCACAACTGGTTGGGGCGGTATGTTAGTGGGTGTACATAAACCGGCAGATCCAAGGAGATTTTTTCTACCTCTCGTTGGCCTCGCCGTACCGGTAACCGCTGCGGTTGACTTCGCCAAGGTCGGCTCCAATCGGCTCCAAGAAAGATGGCGTTCGTGACGCGGCGTTCAGCCTCTATGATCCGAGCAAACGAGACACGATTCGGATCGTCGGTACCCAGAAACCGTTGGGAGCCGATTTCGCCGGCCCTTTTGCTTACTACCCGAATCCGGCGCTTTTGGGCCTCCAAGCCATGTTGCGCCCGGAAAAGTACCAGGAACGAGCGGGACTCTACCTTATGGAGCCCTATGATCCTGACCAAATCCCGGTGGTTTTTATTCATGGCCTGCTCTCGATCCCGCAAATGTGGGCTCCCACTATCAGCGGAATTCAGTCCGATCCGGAGTTGCACGGCCGGTTCCAATTCTGGGTTTTCGCTTATCCGACGGGAGACCCAATCACGGTGTCTGCTCTCCGGTTTCGGCAAAGCTTAGAACGTATTTATCAACTCTATCCCCGAACCAAGGGTATGGTTCTCATTACTCATAGTATGGGTGGGTTAGTTGCTCAGATGCAGGCGGTGCGCACGGATCGGGTCCTATGGAACGCTGTGTTCCAGAATGACGCGGGCCGGCTCTATGCGACAACGCCGCCGGACAGTTTAGCTAAAAAGGCGCTGATCTTCGATGCCAACCCTCGGGTGAAAAGGATCGTTTTCATCTGTGTCCCGCATAGGGGCAGTTTTCTTGCGAGCAACTGGATCGGTTCCATCGGCGTCGGTCTCATTCGCCTTCCTAGCACTCTATTGAGTCAGGTCGGGGAGGGGATCACCGGTTCACTCTTTAAGAACGTCGGCCTGAAACACCTACCGACCGGGATCAACGGTCTTTCTCCGCGATCCCCTGTCCTGCGCTCACTCGATACTCTTCCGATCGCCGCTCCCTACCACTCGATCATTGGCGACCGGGGTCGTGGTGATACCCCGAACAGTTCAGACGGCGTAGTGCCCTATTGGAGTTCGCATCTCGCTGGCGCCCAATCGGAACTGATCGTGCCTGGCCCACACGGTTCGTTTGCTCTTCCTCAAACCGTTGCCGAATTGAAACGGATTCTGCGTCTGCATTTGGCGACCCTCGGTCGTAGCCGGGCAAACCTGTCCGGATCCGCTCAGGAAACTCGAGAGCCTGGCCTGGAGCTTGCGCTTTGGCATCGATAAGCAAAATCTCTTGGTTTGTCGCGCCCTATAGATTGATGCAGACCAATTCGCGTCCCTTCGTGGTTTTTTTCTATCGCGCGTCGGTCGTGAGGATTTTGAATCCAGACTCGCTCTGGGTTTGGCTGCTGACGGGCAAATCGGTGAGGACCAGCGTTGTGCCTGGTGCTACCAGCGCGCGAACGTCGCGGAGAAACGATGGATCAATCGAGATACGGTCTTCGATATTTTTTAGGTTTGGCGCTTTCTTGCCGACGCTGGCGGTGGAAATCCAATCGCGTCTGCCGGTGGCATCGATCGTCGAATCAGCCGAGTAAACATACGTGCCGGCTAGTCGAGTCGCTTCTAGTCCGGTTGTCGGTGCGCGACCTATCTCGATACCGTCACGATAGACATAGACCTTGCGATCCGCTGTACTGACAATGACTGAAATTTGTCCTTTGGGTGCCTTCTCTGGCTTCCAGACAAATCCGCCTCCGGGCGCCGTGCCCGTCTTGCCGGAAAAGAGCAGACCGGGGCGAACAGTGTGACTCGGCGCAGATGCGTTGTCCGCAATGATGACGGTCGTGCCGATGCCAGTCACTGAATAGAGCTTCGCCGCGAAGTCCACCGGCATTCGGACGCAGCCGGCTGACGCAGGATAGCCCGGCAAATACCCGGCGTGGAGCGCAACCCCAGTCCAGGTAAGCCGCTGCATGTGCGGCATCTGGGCGCCTTTATAGATGCTGGACTCGTGACGCACCTTCTTCTGCAACACCGTGAACACTCCGGTCGGTGTACGTTTACCTGGTTTTCCGGTGCTGATGGTCGATCGCCCAATCTGAACACCGTTCCGGTAAACATACAGAACCTGGTCTGGCAAACTCACTAAAACGACCACCGGTCCGGCCGGCGAAACTTCGGGATGCCAGGCGTAGTCTCCTGGCTTGAGAGTCGGAGTGAACGGCGCCACCGGGGTGCCTTTTGTATGGGCCTGGGGGTAGCATTCTTCAGCTCCGAAAAGGAAGGAGATCGCAGCCGCGAGGATCGTCGTGATCAGGGGGGAGTGGCGTTGCATTGGAAGTGATGGGCGGTTACCGCCTCCGCATTCGTGGGTTCGAAGGATACAGCCTGTCAGCTTCTGACCTCCGTGAACACTGGATTTTGACCTGATTTTGTCCGGGGACCGTACCGAAGGCGCTAGAGGAAAGTTTGAACAGAAAGATCTCGAAGCTCACAAAGGACTTTTGAACAGCGGGTAGCAGCGCGGCCTAGCCGCAACCAAAGAGGACGAACCGACCGCGAATGGACGCCAATGAACGCGAATTTAAGAATAGATTAATTCGCGTCTATTCGTGTGCATTCGCGGTTGGAGAAATCCTCGCCAAAAACAAGATTCTCATTAAGCCGCGCTCCGCGGTGTCAAAAACGCTCTCCGATGAGCTTCCCGATTGCTTCGAAGGCGCTGTTGATTTTCTCGCTCGAAGCAGCGGATTCAACTGTATAAACGACGGCAAGAATCGGGGCACGATTTGGAGGCCGCACAATTGCAATATCGCCTCTTGCTCCGTTCTCGCCGGTGCCGGTTTTGTCTCCAACCTGCCACGCCGGTGGCAGGCCGGCGCGAAGACGTTTGGCACCAGTCGTATTCGCATCCAGCCAAGCTTCCAATTGTTGTCGCGCTGCGGCCGACAACTTCTCACCGAGAAGCAACCCCTGCATGTCTTTCAACATTGAGACCGGACTGGTCGTGTCGCGGTCATCTCCTTTTAGTGCAGTGTTTAACGTGGGTTCGTTACGATCAAGGCGGGTGATCGGATCACCTAGAGAACGAACAAATTCAGTGAGACCGTGCGGACCGCCGATGGTTTGCAGGAGAAGGTTCGCAGCCGTGTTGTCACTATAATCGATCGCGGCGGCACAAAGTGCGTCCACGGTCATACTTCCTTGCTGAACATGTTCCTTAGTCACCGGCGCCCAATCTAACAGGTCGGCGGGGCCGTAAGGGATGTTGCGGTCCAGTTGCTCTTCTTTTTTGTCGACCCGGCTAAGAACGGCTGCGGCAGCTAAAAATTTGAATGTGCTGCACATCGGGAACCGGTCGGTTGCGTGATAAGCAATGCTTCTATTGTTCGCCGTATCGAGAATAGCTACCCCGATGCGCCCCTGGAGATCTCGCTCGATTTCCGCAATCCCGGCGGCTGCGGGTTGCCCGGACTTTTGTTCATCCGCAGCAGGGGCAATGAGGCCCAACCATAATTGAACTCCGCCGATGAGTAGCGCCTTCCGTGACCATAAACGATTCATTGATCTCGCGAAATACTAACAGGCTGTTGGAACCGGAAGTCGCTTAGAAGCGGAGAGCGATTTGGGACAGGCTCAACAGAATGCTGATAACGCTGCTGGCAGCGAACGCTGCCCAGACTGCAGACTCTGCAAAACCAGTAATACGAACTGCTCTTTGGGATTCTTGTTGAAATTCCATGGTCGAAGACAGCGGAGTCATTTTCATAATAGCAACCCTATACGCACGCGCTGTGCCACACTCGAAGGTTTCTGTTTAAGTGCCTATCAACGAGTATCTTATGAGGATGTATAAACTGGGGGTCTTCTAGAAAAAGATCCCAATATAGGATTCCGATTCTCAATTTGAGAACGGGCAGGTTAACCAAATGACCCGGGGCTGAAACCCATAGGCGCTGTGATGGCGACTGGGCGTTGAGGCCCCGGCAAACCGACCGCTTCGTGGCTACGGCTAGGTCGAGCCTGCCACAGACCTAGCAGGATCCCGCGGCCGCGGGACCGCTACCGCTTGCCGGTCCGTGATTATCTTAGCGCTTATTCGGCAGCAGCCGTCGGCGCCGAAACCTGTTTCAAACCTTCCGGCGTGAATTCAGCGTCGCTGAACGTGACATTATGTTTAATCCGAGAGCCATCGAGTTCTGTCACCGAGCCTTTTTGGGGATTCTGGACGGCCAGATTAGCAGGAATGGGCCGGCCTTTATCATCGTTCGAAACGCGAGTGGTCTCGATCCGTACTCGGAGCTCTCCCGAAGGCAAGTATTTCTCCATGCGCATTTGAACCAGCCGATTCGGATCGATCCATGAGCGCACTTTGGCGTATTCGGATTCTCCCTTGTTTGGTTTCGATTCCAGAACCGTGCAGTTGACACCATTAACGACCTCGGTGCCGGTGATAGTCTGGTTTGCCCAAGATAATGGGTCTTCAATGACGTCCAGGTAGGAGAGATCACTGCCGAAGAAGGGTTCGTGTAATTGGGAGGCGGTCAAGGTCTGCGATTTATCTGGCGGTGTGAAAAGTGATCCGCTTGCCGAGCGGCCTGTCTCTTGATGCAGAAGTACAGATTCGCCTTTTCGCGGCTGCGGCCAGAGCACTTGATAAACCAAGTCGGTCGCTGTCTTAGTTCGTCTCTCTTTGATTTGAAGCTGTAGCGTCTCTTCGGCAGCGTTTCCGGACGGTTTCAATTGCATCCGAAGACGAACGTAGGCAACGCCTTCCTGCTTAGCAGACACAGCGGAAGCCAAATCTTTCGGCGACAACTCAGCGGCCGAGGTGACGAGAACGAGCGACCCGAACAGCCAGAACCCAAAAACAAATCGATTCACAACAAGGCCGCTAAGGCCACAAAGACAAAAGAATAAACTCACGAAAAGACGCCAAGGCGCAAAGGGAAAGCTCGGGATCATCTTTGTGACCTTCGTGATCTTCTGTTAAATTCTCTATGGGGCGAAGTCGGCTTTGCGTGGAGATCTTTGGTTGCGCCTTATCCATGCAAGGCTTGGCTGGGTGTCACTCTGGAGCTGCGCCAGGCCGGGTAAAGGCCGCTGAACACACCGACCACGACAGCGATCGCAATCGATACACCCAGCAATCGCCACCCAATGTCTGGCTCCAAGAGGCCGCGAATGGCCGGGGTTGCTCCCAACGCTTTCACACCCAGGGCGCCGATGAGCACGCCGATTATGCCCCCTAGCAGACCCAAAATCGCCGATTCCCACAGCACCAGAGCAACGATCCGGCTGCGTTTCCAGCCCAAAGCCAGCAACACGCAAATCTCTGCAGTTCGCTCGAAGACATTCATCAGCATCGTGTTCATCACTCCAAGTACGCCTACCAGCACTGCTAGGAGTGAGGTGCTCCAACTCATGGCCTGCACGATGCGAGAGACCTCGCTCTGGTTAAGGTTATCGCTGGCGACGATGGCGCGAGCTTCGGGAACCAGTTTGTTAATCTGTTCGCAGAGTTGCTGGATATCGGCCCGGGTGGTCCCAGGTGTCACCCGGACATCAATGACGTTGATCCTGCCCTGATCACCCGTGATCTCCTGTGACAAGGGCAAAGACAAAATGACTGAGCCGTTTTCTACCCAAGCGCTACCGTCCACAATACCCACGACCGTTAACTGCGCGGTCTCGAGCTGGATTGAGTCGCCAATCTTCTTTTTAAGCACATCGGCAGCCGTCCTTCCGAGCACCACCGCTTTTTCTAGGGCGTCGTTCGGCATCCGGCCGGCAATTAACTTGAGGTTATGCCAGGCGAACCCATCCCATTCTCGCGCTGAGACCATCATCATCTCGGCGCTTTCGACGCTCATAAGATCGACCAAGAGCGTACAGGTGGCGTCGACGTGTGGAAGATGAGCGATACGGTCCCGCACACTAGCGTTGAAAGCTTTCGGAACCAGTGAGCTGGTCATGTTGCTGATCACAATATCCGTCCCTCGCGCCTTCATCCCTGCGGCCCAACTCTTGTTAAGGCCTCGAGAAAGTCCAACTAACGCTACCACCGCGGCAATGCCGATGGATATACCTAACAGGGTGAGGAGGGTCCTGGTCCGGCGACGGGTCAATCCGCGGAATACTACCGTTGCAAAATTCATTAGTAGGCTCCGTTCCGGGTTTGACGATCGGATACCGCATGCCCATCAATCATATGAATGACCCGCGCGGCGCGTTGAGCGATACTCATGTCGTGAGTCACGAGGACGAGAGTCATTCGGGTTTCCTGCTGAATCTTAATGAGCAGGTCGAGGATCATGGCTGCGTTATCACTGTCAAGGTTGCCGGTCGGTTCGTCCGCCAGCAACACGGAAGGGCTATTGGCTAAGCTGCGAGCTATCGCCACCCGTTGCCTTTCTCCACCTGACAATTTGGACGGGAAATGGTTCTGCCGTTGTTCCAGGCCGACCGACTTCAGAAGGTCGTGTGCACGCTCTTTGCGTTGTGAACTCGAAATCCGGGTTTCCAGCATCGGGATCTGCACGTTCTCTATCGCAGTGAAAGTCGGTAGCAGATGGAACGATTGGAACACGAAACCGATTTGCTGAGAGCGGTAAGCGGACGGATCGCGCAGATCAGGAATCGAAGTTCCCCGGAATAATAGTTGCCCGGCCGTAGGCAGATCTAACGCACCTAGCAGCTGAAGCAGGGTCGTCTTGCCGCAACCGCTGGGGCCGGTGATGGCGATAAATTCTCCCTCCGGGATCTGCAGATCCAAGTTGCGAAGGGCTTTGACCGCGCCATCGTCGAAGTCTTTTTTTAGCCCTATGGCCTCAAAAACGTTGTGAGTAGGGCTATCCAACACGGTGTTTACGGTCGCGGACTTATCGGACCAAAGCGATCTCTCCAGCGAGAAGTTTTTCGGGTCATCGCTTTGGGGGTTATCGTTTGTACTATTTCTTGCTCTCAATTTCTTAACGGGGCTGTCCTGGTTCTGTCCATCGGAAAACAGCATAGCTCCCACTCAGTTCGTTTTGGACGGCAGAGCCGGTTGTTCAGTCTTTCCGGCCGCACAATTCGAGCCAGCAGGATATCATCGATGTCGTCTGCGCGAAAAGAAATCTTTGGGTAGGGATAATCTCCCGTGAATTGGTTTCCCTTAAGGTGACGGGTTTTTTCGGGAGCAAGTTACATTGCTCCGTTACTCCGACACTAATAGCTCCGGTTTTCGGTGAGGTTCCTCACGAGGTCGGCCTGAGCCATTGAGAACCGACCTTAGGATCCGCCAAATTGCGAAAGAGGTGCTTGAACGCGTGCCAATAACTGGGAAACGGCGCTACCTCATCTGGGCGCTTTGGTTCAAGCTCTGACGCAAATAACGGCAGCTCCGCGTGCGGGATCCCGGAGCGCCAATGGTGAACGCCATGAAACGGTTCGTGCAGCAATGTTAATGCGACAAACTTCCCGAGTGGTCCATTGGCGATGATGCTCCGCGTGGAACCATTCACTGTCGAGCCGGTCAAGCCGACATGTTCTATATATTTCCGCCAGCTTTGCATGTTAGCCGCTAGAAACGCCGGCACCAGGTATAGCCAGAGAAAGTATTTCCAGGTTCCAGTGACCGCGACCAACCCGAGAATACCGGCCCACACCACTGGGGTCAGAATGTGCTCTGCCCAGATTCGCTGGCGAACCTTTTTGTTGCGGATGGGTGAACCATGGCGAAAAAACGTGCGAATGAAGAGAAAGGGTGTGTAAAACATCCCCACCGTCAGCTCAAGCACCGCGCATAGCACCCTGAGCCAGCGAGGTGAGCCCGGAATGTCGAATGGCCACAATTCTTCGTCCCGTTGAGTGGACAACTGTGCATGATGAAGCTGATGCGCAGCCCGGTAAAGGCTGAAGCTCGTGAAGCTCATCACCCCGATGATAACTCCATCAATTTCATTTAACCGCCGGTTCTTGCGGAGCAGGCCATGAGACGCTTCATGAAAAGCGATTAACATTCCGTGCATCACATGGCTCACGAACAGCATCAACAATAAGCTGACCCAGAACCATCCCAGATACACTGAGACCCCCAATGCTGCTTCGGTGCTAAAGTAAATGGCGGTTAGTAACGGGAACGCAGCGCGGCTTACCCAGGTCGGTTGCTCTGCCTGGCTCAAGACTTCGGTTGACCTTGTCGTACTCATCACTTTTTACCAACCAGCGTGTTGATTCGACTGTCCGGGGAATGACAAGCGGCGGCCAGTGCGGCCTGAAAGAGGTTAGCGAGGTTTTCGATTTCCGCCAGCGAGAACGACTTGGGCCGGAACAGCCAAACTACTTCCAGTCCGGTCTCTTCGACCGTCACTTCACAGCCGAGGTGAAATCTCGATGTTCCGGTGGAACGCATACTAAGGGACGCGGACAGTCCAGGCATTGCGACGTCGGGAACCGGATGGTTCTGCAACGCGAAACGCACTTCGTAAACCGGATTGTGCCCGGGGCTTGGCCTTTCTCCAAGCGCTCCGGGCAGCTCAGCAAAAGGCATAGCGTTAGCAAAACACTCAGTCGCATTTTGATGAGCGTTTCTGAGGTGTTCCCCAAAAGTGCGGTCGGGCTCGACTTGCCCGCGAATGGGAACGATCCCGGCAAAATACCCCATGGTCTCACGCACCGATTGTTTGGTTCGATTCGCCGTTGGTGTACCGACGAGGACATCCGGTTCGCCCGTCCATTGAGATAAAGCGATCTGGAACACCGACAATAGCGTGCTGAAGAGCGTCGCGCCGGTTTTTCGGGCTAGTTCTCTCGCGGCATCGGCCAACTCAAGAGGGAAATGGAGAACCAGTCTTTGTGCCGGTCCGGAGGCGGTCAGCGGTCCTTCGAAAGAATCCCAAAGCCGCGGGGCGCCGGTCAGATAAGATCTCCAGAAAGGGGCCCGCCGCTCGACTTCTTTCGGTTGCCAAAATTCTCGCTCCGCGGCTCCCCAGGCTGTGTAAGTCAGAGGCAATTCGGGAAGCCGGTCGCGTGGGCGGATCATCCCTAGCACGTAGGCCGAGCCCAGATCCTGCGTAAATACGCCCAACGTCCAGCCATCCGCGATGGCGTGATGAATCGCCAAAACAATCACGTGTCGATCCGAGCTCAACCGAAGCACTTCGGCGCGATAGAGGGGGCCGCGTACCAGATCGAACGGTTTGCTGAAAATCTCGCTGGCTGCCTCTTCTACGATCTCTTCGCGGACTAGTCCGTTAGCCAGGGCTCGATATTGAAGATTGGCGTCTGCTGTTCGCCGGATCATCTGGACCGGCCGTTCTTTGCCGGGCAGAAATGAAAGCCGCAACACGTCTTGACGTTCAACCACCCGCTGAACCGCGGCTTTGCAGGTTTCCGCAGTCAGCAGGCCGCGGACATTGATAAGACAGCAGATATGATTGGCGACATCGGTCGCCGGCACGGGCGAGGCCTCCCACAGCTCCCGTTGAGGCAGTGTCAACGGCTGGAGGCTCACTTTCCCGCTTGCCAGCCATTCCTTCAGCGCGGTCCGTTTATCGGCAGAAATCTCCATCAGTGGCTTCGCTAGTGTACGACATCTCGCTCATCGGCAGCCTTCTCTGCCGACCCGTCTTCGCCGAGCAAGCTCGCGATTTCTTCATCGCTCAGCGCGGTCAAGTCCACTTCCTCGGTTGAAGATTGCTCCCGCGTCTCTTTAACGGCGGTCTTTTTGGTTGGCGCAGCTCCGGTTCGTTTTGCGCCCATGAATTCAGCGATCAGCGCAACGATCTGCCCGATAGTGCGCGCTCGCGTCAGGCTGGCTGGTGGCAGGGCAACCCCGAGCGAAGCATCAAGGGTGTTCTCAATCTCGACACCCATCAATGAATCGAGTCCGAGGTCGGTTAGCGGTTGATCATCGCGCAAGCTCTCCGGTTTAACGCGCAGGACGGAGGCTACCGCATCGCGAACTGCTTGGCCCACGATGCCTTCTATTTCATCAGGCGCGGCTGACTCGATCCGTTGCCGGTAATCGCTGACCGCCCCGGTGGTTTCTTGGCCTTCAATGCCGGCAAAAATCCGCTCCAGCAGCGGCCGTCCCTGCATGATGCGGAACGCTTGCCGCCATTTGCTCCAATCAACCCGGAACGCGATCACTTGGTCAGAGTTTGCTGCCAGCGATGACTCCATCAACTCGATTACCTCGCGCGGCGAAAGTGCGCCGGTTCCTTGCTTCGCGAGAAATTCCGCGACCCGCTCGTTGCGCGCGACGTAGCCTTCGCCGCCCAGCGCGCCCCAGTTCATGGTTAGCGCTGGTAGTCCTAAGGCCCGCCGATGGTGGGCTAATGAATCCAGGAAAGCGTTGGCTGCCGCGTAGTTCCCTTGGGCTGGATTCCCGAACACACTCGATACCGATGAGAACATTACGAAACAATCGAGTTTGAGATCCTGGGTTGCTTGATGGAGTAGCCAGGCGCCTCTGGCCTTGGGAGCCAGCACGCTTCGCATTCGATCGCGGGTGAGGGCGGCCAGGGGGGCGTCGTCGATCACCATGGCCAAATGAAAAACTCCCTTTAACGGACGATTGGCCGATCGCACGGTCGTCATGACTCGGGCCACGTCTTCCGAAGAACCGACGTCTGCTCGGAACACTGTCACTTTCACTCCGCGATCTTGGAGTCGAGACACAAACGTTGCTGCCTCCGGTGATTCTGCGCCGCTCCGGCTCATCAGCACCAAGTCTCGGGCTCCGGCCTCGACCAGCCACTGCGCCAGGACTTTTCCAAATCCTCCGAAAGCACCGGTTATCAAATAGGACCCCTCCGGATCAACATGAAATCCGGCGGTGAGCGGTTCTCCCAGCTGGGGACGAAATGTCTCAGGGAATGCCACTAAGACTTTCCCGATATGCTTCCCTTGCGCCATCAATCGAAACGCTGCGTCGACCCGAGCGGCCGGAAAGGAACGAAATGGCAACGCCCGGAGGGAGTGGGATTCGACTAGGTTTGAGATCTCTTCCAGCATCCCGCGAGTCAACGATTCATCCCCGGAAAAGACCGCGTCCATAGCGACGACGTGAAAGGAAGCGTTGCGCCGGAGCGGCCAAAGCGGTATCCGCGAATTTAAATAGATATCCCGTTTTCCGATCTCGATAAAACGTCCAAACTCTGCCAGACAGGAAAGTCCCATCGGGATTGCTTCCGAGGCGAGTGCGTTTAGAACGACATCCACGCCCCGCCGGCCGGTTAGTTCCATGACGGCGTCAGCAAAATCACCGCGGCGCGAGTCGATCACATGCTTGACCCCCAGGCACTCAAGCAAGGTCCGTTTGGTGAGACTGCCAGCGCTCGCAATGACTTCGGCTCCGAGATAATGGGCGATTTGAATTGCCGCCATCCCAACGCCGCCGGCGCCGGCGTGAACCAGGATAGATTCGCCGGGTCGCATGCGGGCTACGTTCTGCAACGCATGCCAAGCAGTCATGAAGACGACGGGCAATGTGGTTGCCTCTTCAAACGATAAAGCGCCGGGAATGCGTCGCACGTCGCCTCCTCTGGCCAACGCATGCGTCGCCAACCCAAACACGGCCAGTCCGAATACGCGGTCACCTGGAGCGACGTGATTGACGCCGGGACCCACCGCTTTAACGATGCCGGCTACCTCGTCGCCGAATAGCCGGGCGTCAGGTGCTTCACTCGGATAGAGAGCCAGCGCCTTTAATACATCCCGGAAATTCAATCCGGCTGCTTTAACTTCGATCAGGACTTGGCCCGGGTCGCAATCCGGGAGAGCAAATGGCCTGAAGCTTAAGGTATCCAGATGCCCGCGTTCCCGGGATTCGAGCCGCAACGGGACGGACGAATCAAGCCGTTGCTGAGCCGAAGGCCGGCCCCGGACGATGCGTTGAACGTAGCGAGCTTCACCTCGAAAGGCTACTTCGCGTTCCCCATCGACTCGCGCCAATTCATCCCACAGAATGGAAAAGTCGGATTCGGATGCCTCGATCCCGAGGTCGATGCCGCGGCCGGCGAAGCTCGGATATTCATTAAGCATTACCCGGAACAACCCAATTTTGGGAGCCTGAGAAACATTCGTGGGATGTTTGGACCGGCCAACCGGTTGCGCGCCGCGAGTCACGAGATCAATCCGAGCTTTGGACGTTGGGCCGAGGACGATATCCAAGGCTTGCACCAGATGCAGCAGCGCGTCCGTGCCCATCAATGCCGAATCCTGCTCGGTGTATCGGTCGATGCCCTCGCTCCAGAAATAAACAATTCGTTCCGGTGGCCCATCCTCTGCACATTGCTCCAGCAGAGATTTCCAATCTTCGAGCGCTTCGGGAGCAACGGTAAACGTGTCCTTTCCCGTAGCGGCAAAACGATCTCCGGCGCGAACGACGCGGCATCTGCTCCCGCCGTCACGGAGCCGGGCAGCGAGTTGGTCGCCCAGGCTCGATGTGTCAGCAAACACCAACCAAGACCCCGTAGGGGTGAGCTCGTCTGGCTGTGCGCCGAGGTCAGCCGCCGGCGTTTCAATCTGCTCAGATTTTTGCCAGGACTTGCGAGCCAGTACCACAAACTGGCCCTCACCTCTGGGACCTATGATCCCCGGAAGCGAGGTGGTTTCTTCAAATCCTACTTCCTTCAGCACCGTCTCCCATTGGGAGCGTGCCAGCAGCGGGTGCTGGGAACGCAGATCCCGATCCGTAAAACGCCACCAACCTGGGGTGAGACCAAATACAACTTCAGTCCACAATTGCGGATTGGCGACATCCATGAACGCCAGATTTCCACCGGGCGCCAACAGCAGGTGAAGCTGTTGTACGGTTGAGCGGATGTCGCTCACCGCATGTAACACGTTGGTGCCGATGATAAAGTCGTATTTGCCAGGTTCGAAGCCCTGTTCCGCCGCCGGTTTCTCCAAGTCGAAAAGTTTGTATTCGACGTTGTCGAAGGTGGCTAACTTTTGCTTGGCGGCCCCAAAAAACGCGGCGGAAACATCAGTGAAGGTGTACGAGTGGAGCTCATGCTCGATCAACGGGAGTACGTGCGCGCTCAATCCCCCCGTGCCGGCGCCCACTTCAAGAATCCGCAGGCCGCGCCCTTCCGGCAAATGCCGGGCGGCCTCTTGGATCGTCGCCGTGATCGCCGCCAGCCAATGACTCGCATAGAGGCCTTCACAATAGAAATGATCCAACAACTCAGCTGAGCTCCCCGCAAACAGCACCTGCACCGCGTCCTTTTCACCGCGTAAAATCGGGCCGAGCTCAGCGCAGCTAGCGGCGCAGAGCAGTGCCTCCGGTAAGAACCCGGGATGATCCGCAATAAATGTGCGTAACACCTCCGGGGCGGAACCGGCGGCATCATTGAAAGCAGCAGTGGGTTGATAGTAGTCGCCGTGTCTTTCGAGCCAGCCCTGTGCAGCCAGACTCGACAGGAAACGCTCAAAAACGTACTGCATCGGCTCAGCCACCCTTAGGGACGTGCTGCTGAATTCGCGGGCTCCACTTGCCAGGGCCATTTCCCGGATGCCAACGGCTAGCTGGGCGGCCGCCAGTTCATCGCCGGCAACAATAGCCTGCTCGATGGCGGTTTGGTCTCTCACCGCAACCACTTGATCCTTTGCCTCCTGCGCTACTTCTCGGAGACGCGCCAGAGGGATAGGCTCCGGCTCCCGGCTACCGGACTCGATCTGGGTTCGCTCCCAGCCGAGATGATAAAGGACGTTCCGAGTCGCGGCTTGAGCCGCTCCGCGGTGCGCTCCTGCGATCGCAATGGCCCGGAAACCATCGACCAACACACAGGGCCGTCCATCGGCGTCGAACAGCTCGATCCGGCCCTCGACGTATTCGCTACTGCAGTGATGAATCATTGCCCGCACCCGGCTGGTTTCGCCGGGGGGATGCAGAAACTGAATTTTGGAGAACCGCACCGGCAACTTAAGACCCGCTTTGCGGTCCTCTAGGGTAGCGGCCGCAGCTGAGAACACATGCAGCGCTCCGTCAAAAAGGACCGGATGTAGCGAGTACTCACTCGCGCGGCTAGCGATTCTTTCGGATAAGGCGACATGGCCCTCGGATCGGCCATTTTCCGCCGAAAGCGACCGGACCGGCCGAAACTCATCCCCATAGGGAAGGCCCAGGTCACTCATATGACGATAGAAGTCCTCGACCACCAGCGGCGTCAGATCCAAGGCGGGCGAGCGTTCCCAGGTTTGCGAACCGAAACTGGTTTCCGTCCGTTCACTGCGCATCGAGCCGGCGACGTGGAGCGACCAATTCGCCCCGTGATGCATCTGGCTCTGGATCGTGAACGTGCGCTCATGCGGATCATAGGCCAGCTCCAGATGGAGTTCCCCTAAGCGGTCCGGCAAAATCAGCGGCTTGCGAATTTCAAAATCTTCAACGGTAAAAGGACGGCCGTTAAATAGTTGGGTGCCGGCCTCCAATATCATTTCCACAAACGCAGCCGCGGGAAACACAACTAAATTGTCGACCTTATGGTCCTTGAGAAAGGCCATGTGGCGGCTATCCAGCTGGGCAACCCAGGTCGGTATTGCTCGAGGCAGCCTGGCATGGAGTAGTCCTGTGCAAGCCGAGCCCAGACGGCCTTCCGACCAGTCGTTGGCCTCGTTCCACCAGCGACTCTTGTCCCAGGCGTAGGCGGGTAAGGCGAGCAGCCGCCAAGAGGGCGTCATCTTGGCAAAATCTAAGCCGACGTTGGCGCGATGCAGATCCATCGCTGTCTCCAGCAGGGTCTCATGCTCTCGTTCCCGGCGGACCGAAGAAAAGACCGTGGGTTTGGCCCCGTTGCGCCCGGAAAGACAATCTTGAATGGAGCGTACCAGCGCGGGTTGCGAACTGATTTCGAGCCAGACATCGATTCCCGCTTCGGTCAAGGCGGCTACCGCGGAAGCAAACTGAACCGGCTGTCGAACTCCGTGTGCCCAATGGGCAGCGACGCATTCTAGACCGGAACATTTGCCACCCGTAACTGTACTAAAGAACGGTATCGTCTCCGCTTTCGGAACGAGATCGGCTAGCTCGGTTTCCAGGGCTTCGGAAGCCGGTCGCATCAACGGATGATGGAAAGGATGGTCCACTCGCACGAAGCGGGCGAAAATCTCTTCGGCTTCGAGCTCAGCGGCGATCGCCTCCAGTGAGAGCTGAGGTCCGGCGAGCGTCAATGACTTCGGCCCGTTAAATGCCGCTATGGTGATGGTGCGATCATGGCGAGCAATGCGCGCCAGGGCGGCTTCTTCGTCTAAACCGACCGCCAACATCGTCCCTTCACCCCGAGCGCAGTCTTCCATGAACCGGGCACGCAAGACGATGACGCGCGCGGCTTCCTCTAGCGTTAACACCCCAGCGACACAGGCTGCAGCTATCTCTCCGACGCTGTGCCCGACCACTGCTGCCGGGTGAACACCCCACGATTTCCACAACTCAGCCAGCGCCACCTGAAACGCAAAGATCGCCGGTTGGGCCACCTCAGTCCGCGGCATTTGAGTGTCTTCCTCGGCCCGGCCCAGCTCCTCGATCAGCGAAAACCGGCTGTATGGTCGCATCGCTGCGTCACAGCGCTCAATGGTTTCGCGAAATACGGGCTCGTGCCGCATCAGTTCCCGCCCCATGCCCCACCATTGGGGGCCTTGCCCGCTCATCACAAACGCCACCCGCGGCATTTGCACCGGGCGAGGCGCGAACGTTGTTTGTATTTTCGGCCCCGGTTTTCCGGTAGTGTAGTTCGTCAACTCCTGCACCAGTTCCGTGAGCGAGCTGGCTACCAGAGTTAGCCGGTGTTGATGATGATTGCGACGGACGCCCAACGTATAAACTAAATCGGGCAGGACCGGCGAGCTGCCATTGGCCGCCGAACGTTCATCCACCCAAGCCGCGATCTGCATGGCATAAGCGCGCAGTGATTCTTCTGAGCGAGCCGACAACATGATAGGCCATCCACGCTCGACCTGCACTTTTTCGTGTTCCATCTCAGGCCTTAGTGGCGGTTCCACTAAGAGCACATGGGCATTGGCGCCCCCGAACCCGAAAGAATTGACCCCTGCCATTCGCGGACCCGCTGTCTCCGGGAATGGCTCTAGCGTATTGGGCACGCGAAGCTTCAGCCCCGCGAAATCGATGTTAGGATTCGGGGTATTAAAATGCAGACTTGCCGGGATGCGCCGATGCTTGAGCGCCAGCATGGCTTTGATCAATCCGGCCAGGCCCGCGGCCGTTTCCAGATGTCCAAGATTGGTTTTAACCGATCCTATCAAAAGCGGTTTTTCTGGCGCCCGATCTCGGCAAAGAGCTTGCGCTAACGCGTGAGCTTCAATCGGGTCTCCCACGGCAGTGCCGGTACCATGGGCTTCAACAAACCCGATGTCGGATGGAGAAACGCCGGCATCTGCACAAGCCTCGGTTACCAGCCGCGCCTGAGCCTCGACGCTGGGTAAGGAAATGCCATTGGTGTGTCCATCCTGGTTTAGCGCGGTTCCAATAATGACTCCTTGAATTGGGTCGCCATCAGCTAATGCCTGCGAGAGTCGTTTGAGCAACAGCATACCGGCTCCTTCGCCGCGAACGAAACCGTTGGCTGCTGCGTCGAAGGCTTTGCACTGGCCTTCCGGAGACAACATGGAGGCTTGAGAGAAGCCAATGAAACCGCCCGGCGTAATGATCACGGTTACGCCCCCTGCCAGGGCTGTATCCCCGCGACCGGCCCGAATGTGTTCGCAGGCCATATGTACCGCCGTTAATGCAGATGAACAGGCGGTATCCATCGCGACACTAGGCCCGCGTAGGTTCAAACAATACGAAACGCGATTCGCGGCGATACTATGTGCGCAGCCGGTAGGCGAATGCGGTCCGATCCCTGAATGGTCGAAAGCCGTGCTCTGAATCCCTTGATATTCATTGTGGGAAATCCCCACAAAAACGCCGATGTCGGTCCCATTTTCCAAATCGAGGACCATGCCGGCATCTTCAATGGCCTCCCAAGCGGTCTCCAGCAATAAGCGGTGTTGGGGATCAACGAAAGGAGCTTCTCGAGGAGAAATCCCAAAAAACTGCGGATCGAACTGGTCGATGTTGTCCAAAAAACCAGCCCGCTTAGCAATCGATTTTCCGGGTAGTCCCGGCTCGTTGTCGAAAAAACGCTCAATGTTCCACCGGTCCGATGGCACGTCGCTCACGGCTTCACGTGCCTCTACCAGCAACTTCCAGAATGACTCAGCGTCATTCACGCCGCCGGGTAAACGGCATCCGATTCCAATAATGGCTACAGGATCTTTCGACATAATTAATGGTTGGCGCCGCCGACAATGCGCAGAAAGCTCCAGCGTACAAATTTCAATTCTGCGAAGTCAATGATCTGGTCGAAAGTGTTTACCGCGCTCAACACAGCGCAAAAAGAACACCACATTTCGATTTCGCGAACGAAATCGAGTCTGGTTGAATTAAATGTGTCTTTTTTTGACGTTCCCAAGCCGGCCTCCATTCGATTGAGTCGCGAACTCTCGTCGCGTTGAAGCGAAGCGAAAGGTGAATTTTTCGCGCCTTAGGCGTGGCGAAGGCGGAAACAAGTGTTTGATCGAGGCATATTAGGCTAAGAGCCTCAGTAACATGTGTGGTATCGCAGGAATTGTGGATCTCGCCGGAGGCCGTACTCTCGGTGACGATGTCATCCGAAGGATGACCCAGGCGATCATTCATCGAGGTCCAGACGAGGACGGCTATTTTCAACGCCCGGGTTTGGCCCTGGGATCGAGACGCCTCAGTATTGTCGGCTTGGCGGATGGCCAACAGCCTGTGGCAAATGAGGACCGCACCGTATGTGTAGTCTTTAATGGCGAATTCTTCGACTATCCTGAACGCCAAGCGGAGTTGAGATCCCGAGGGCATCGCTTGATTACCCACTGCGATACCGAGATCATTCCGCATTTCTGGGAAGACTTTCAGGAGGGAATGTTTGAACATCTGCGAGGACAATTCGCCTTCGCGCTGTGGGATGATCGGCGGCGCTGCTTGGTTCTGGCACGCGACCGTTTTGGTATCTGTCCTCTGTATTGGACTCGACAAGGTGATTGGCTCCTTTTTGCATCCGAAATAAAAGCGCTTCTGGCCTCAGGGATGGTGCCAGCCCGAGCTGATCTCCGCGGCATCGACCATATTTTCACGTTTGCGGCAATGCCGGGACCAATCACCTGTTTCGAGGGAATCCAGCTTCTACCTGCCGGTCATTATTTGATGGTTGGCCCGGGAAACAGCTCCGGAATCGCTCCAAATATCACAGAACGCGCCTATTGGAAAATGGATTTCCCTGACCAAGGGGAAGAAGATCCCGGAGAAAGTGCGCGTGCTTTGGTAGACCGTTTCGAGCATCTGATGCTCGAGGCGGTTGAGAAAAGGCTGAGAGCCGATGTGCCAGTCGGTTCTTATCTATCGGGCGGAGTCGACTCTAGTGTTATCGCGGCACTGGCCTGTCACGTTAAAGGCTCCGCTATCAACACTTATACGGTCCGCGTCGATGCCCCGGAGTTGGATGAACTCGACGCGGCCAGTCTGGTGGCGCGACACATCGGCACGAAAGCGCCCATCGTCCAAGAATTCCGGGCTGAAGACGCGCTAAAGACCTATCCTCGTTTGATCCACGCCGCTGAGGCGCCCGTGATTGATACTTCGTGTGCGGCCCTCTTGCTCCTGGCGCAGCGCGTTCACGGGTGTGGCCAGAAAGTGGTTCTCACCGGTGAAGGGGCTGACGAATGGCTGATCGGGTATCCATGGTATAAAGTAGCCAAGATTTTCGGTTTTTTGGATGTGGTCCCCGGGTTGCCGCTAAGCGCCCGATTGCTCCGCGGATATTTTAAACTGACTCGAGTACCGCAATTCCCTGCCGCCCGTCGACGCGAGGTTGAGGAATCCATCGGCGGCCCCAACGCTTGGATCGATGCTTTTGGCCTGCTGGCGCTCTCCAAGCTGAGGTTCTACGCCGAACCGTTGCGAGAGATCTCGCTCAAACACAATCCCTGGACCGACCTGCAGATTCCATTGGACCGAGCTAAGCGATGGCACCCTCTCAACCGCGGCGTTTGGGTGGCCGCTCGAGTCACGTTAGCCGGACATCTGTTGCAAGCCAAAGGAGACCGGGTAGCCATGCATTCGTCTGTAGAGGTACGTTACCCGTTCTTAGATGAGGACGTTTTCAGTTTTCTGGCTTCCCTTGATCCTCGCTGGAAGCTTCATGGTTTTCGAGACAAACACCTACTGCGTCTTTTAGCTGAACGCTGGGTACCGCCGTCGGTCTATCGGCGACGCAAGGTCATCTTCCGAGCTCCACTCGACAGTTTTTACGTTGAACCCCAGCCAGCCTTTGTCGGCCAGTTGCTAAGCGAAGAATCGCTCCGTCGCACCGGCTATTTCGATGTGGCCCAGGTCCATCATTGGCGGCGCGCTTTTCGCCAACTGCGTCCCGGTTCCCTGGAACGACTGTCGGTCGAAATGGGTCTAGTCGCGGTGGTGGCGACGCAGCTCTGGCATCACCTGTTTATCCGCCCGGACCTCGCGGAAATTCCGGTCGGAACCGCCAATGGCGTCTCACTTGAAAAGGTGCCTCTTTGATGTGGCAGAGCTCGATTTCCCTTTTGGGTAAGGCGTTTGATCTTGCGTTTAACCCGCCATTTTCAGGAAATGGTTTTCGTGCATCGTTTAGCGGGGATGACTGAGCAAGACAGACAAGCCACATGATAGAAACGAAAAGGGCGCAAGGACGGACCGTTGAATCTCGGCCTCGCCAGCGAGGCACGCACCAAATTCTTCTGCTGGGATTAGCACTCCTTTTAAACGGTTGCGCAACTCCGTTCAACCGTCCGTTAAGCATCACTCACAACCATGCCTTTATCGTTTATTGGCCCCCACCGAAGGAGGCGAAAGGTTTGCGCCTGGCTGTCAAAGACCTGATCGACGTCAAAGGGGTCGTAACCACTGCCGGTTCTGAATATTTAGCTAAGCACGGTGATCCTGCGCCGGATGATGCGGCGTGCCTGGCGATCGCTCGAGAACGAAACGTCTTGATTGTGGGGAAAACCAATCTCAGCGAGTTCGCCGTCGCCCCTTCCGGGTTCAACCAATACTACGGCATCCCGCAGAATCGACTGAGCAGGAAGGTTAAGCTGATTCCGGGAGGCTCATCCAGCGGCTCGGCAGTCGCGGTCCAAAGCGGGATGGCTGATGTGGCCTTTGGAACCGATACGGCGGGATCTGTCCGCGTTCCGGCAGCTTGTTGCGGTGTCGTTGGACTAAAAACTACATTCGGCCTGGTTTCGCTTAAAGGCGTGTTCCCGGTTGATCCCGAGCATCTCGACACCATCGGTCCGATAGGCGTCGATATCGAGCACGTGGCGCAAGGAATGGATCTCTTAGAAAACGGATTTGCCGAGCGGTACAGAAGAGCCGTCTCTCTTAAACCTTCGGGAAGCCAAATCAGAATCGGTCGGCTGTACCTGACGGGCACTGACCCGAAGATCGATAAAGCGATAGATGATGCTTTGTCCAGAGCCCACTTCCAGGTGACTCCCTTGAGCCGGCAATTTACTGCCGAATGGGAACAAGCTAAACGAGACGGCAATACTTTGGCTGCGGCCGGCGCTTGGCTCAATGACCGGAAATATTTTGGGAAATCAGGCGTGAGCGCCAAGACGCAGTCAATCATCACGTTAGGCGAATACGAGTACAAGACCAATTATCAGAACGCGTTGAAAAGACGGGCGGCATGGCAATCAGAGGTGCGGGCAGTTCTCGCGCAAGTCGACTTCATCGCGCTCCCGACGCTTCAGACATTGCCGCCGGCCAGCCCTCCCTTTGGGAGCACCGCTGTCTTCGAAGCCCAAATGTTGAGTATTCAGAATACGACTCCCGTCAATCTTTCAGGCAACCCGGCACTGGCGGTCCCGGTTCCGGCGGAGGATAGAGCCGCTCCTTTGACCAGTCTTCAGCTGATCGGGCCTTCGTTCAGCGAAGCGGATTTGCTTAACGCGGGTCGCTTGGTTCAGAGCAGCGTAAACAGCTCGATAGATCGGTCAGCAACCACCAGATCGGTTAAGCCGTAGGATTCGTTGTTCAATGGAAATGAAAGATTGGTGCTGCTCCGCAGCTCAACTTGGCCTGGGCGCACTTGCGGTCGCCACCTTTTTTAGCGGATGCGTGACGCCGTTCAACCACGAAGCGAGCGTTACCCGAAACAGCGCGTTCATCGATTACTGGCCTCCACCAAAAGGTACAACCGACGTTCGTTTAGCGGTGAAGGATATTATCGATCTGAAAGGCGTTGTTACCACGGCTGGCTCCGCGTATTTCCAAAAGCATGGGGCTGCAGCTGCCCGAGACGCTGCGTGCATGGCCATAGCCCGGGAAAGAGGCGTGCTCGTTGTAGGGAAAACCAATCTGGATGAATTCGCCGTCGGTGTGACTGGGATGAATGAATATTTTGGTATCCCAAGAAACCGGCTAAGCAGGGCACGAAATCTTATTCCGGGCGGGTCCTCTTCCGGGAGCGCGGTCGCAGTTCAGAGCGGTATGGTCGACGTCGCTTTTGGGACGGATACCGCCGGTTCAATCCGGGTCCCGGCGGCTTGCTGCGGTATTGTCGGTTTGAAGACCACGTTCGGCCTGGTTTCGTTACGAGGCGTATACCCTCTAGAGCCGGCGCACATGGACACCGTTGGGCCGATGGGTAAAAACATTGCTCGCGTGGTCGAGGGCATGGATCTCTTGGAGAGAGGCTTCCGGGAGCAATACGAGTCAGCTATCACTTCTGCCAGACAAATTCGAATTGGGCGATTGTATGTAAGCGGTACCGATCCGAAAATCGATCAAGCCATTGATGCCGCGCTGACACAAGCGCATTTTACGATCGTACCCCTAGGCCCGGATTTCAAGGCTAGCTGGGAACAGGCTGAGAAAGACGCCACCACCGTGGCCGAGGCCGGGGCCTGGATTACTGACGGAAAATATCTCTCGAAACCGGAAGTCGGCGGTAAGGTCAAAGCGGCGATCGCCTTAGGCGAAATCGAATACACGACGAATTATATAAAGGCACTGGGTCGACGGGCCGCTTGGCGGCACGCGCTTCGAAAAGCGTTTGCGCATTTCGATTTGATTGCTCTGCCGACACTGCAAAAGTTGCCGCCAAGGGTTCCATTGGTGGGCGGTACGCCGGTTTTTGAAGCTCTGTTTCTTGGCTTCCAAAACACGGCCGCTGTGAACTACGCCGGAAACCCGGCGTTGGCGATGCCAGTGCCGGTGAATGACAACGATATTCCTGTTACTAGCCTGCAGCTGATCGGACCGCGGCTGAGCGAAGCGCGACTTTTGAGTGCCGGCCGCTTGGTTGAGGAGGCCGTTCACACCTCCGTTGAAAGAGCCATGGCTAGTAAATCCGGACATAAGCGCGACGATGCTCGCTTCCGGCTAGGCAAAAGGCCTTCTCCAAGGGGAACGTCTTGATTTCGGTGGCGATGTTGTGCCGGAGGGGTGAGCGAGTACGCGGCGTTCCTTCGGTAGCGGCGACTGTCCATGAGTTCTAACGGTATGCCTTAATCCATCATCGTACCGAAGCGACAGGTGTGCCTAGTCTCAACCCGCAGTCGCCATCCGAGCGGTGGGATGGCGACTGCGCGTTTAGGCCATGCTGATCTGTCGCTCCGGGATCATGATGTGGCCCGGCGCGCCCTAGACCTCGTTGGACAGTCGCCGCTACCGAAGGGCCGATTGGCTTGCGCTCCCGGGAATTGCCTAACGCTTGCACAGAGATACCGCCCCCAATCCTTCTTGCTGCAGGAATGTATGGCTCAAGGGCGGCCTTCATGCTAACAGATTGCTTCAATGATTTACCCCTGCCGGTTGGGCGCGCGATCCTTGGTTTTAGGGCTTTTGCTGGCAGTCTGGTTCAGCAGTTGTACGATTCCGGAGCGACGTTCTGCTACCGGCACTCACCATCACAGTTACATCGTTTATTGGCCGCCTCCGCCAAATGATCAAGAGATCTGCCTCGCGGTCAAAGACAACATCGACGTGAAAGGGGTGGTTACCAGCGCTGGATCCGAGTACGTCGAAAAAACCGGGTTACCTGCCGCCCATGATGCGGCCTGCTTAGCCATCGCTCGAGAACGTCATGTGCGAATCGTGGGAAAGACGAATCTGAGCGAATTCACGCTGTCGCCATCGGGTATCAATGATTATTTCGGCACCCCGAGGAATCCCTTTAGCAAGCTGCACCAGATTATCCCGGGAGGCTCTTCGAGCGGTTCTGCGACCGCCGTCGATAGGGGGATTGCTGACATCGCTTTCGGCACCGATACCGCGGGATCTGTCCGAGTTCCTGCCGCTTGTTGCGGTATTGTGGGATTGAAGACGACTTTCGGACTCGTTCCCCTCAAAGGGGTGTTCCCGGTCGAGCCTAAACATCTCGATACGGTTGGCCCGATGGGGAAAGACGTGGCTCATGTTGTGCAAGGCATGGATCTTTTGGAAAAGGGATTTGCTGACCGATACGCGAAGGCCGTTGCCAACAAACCCTCAGGAAGACAAATCAGAATCGGCAGGCTCTATTTGAACGGCACCGATCCAAAAATCGACAAAGCCATCGATGAGGCTCTAGCCCGGGCACACTTTCAAGTTGTGCCGTTGAATCAAGACTTCAGATCCAAGTGGGATCAAGCCAAGAACGACGGTAACACGATGGCGGCAGCAGGTGCTTGGATTAGCGACCAGCAATATAGTTACAAATGGGGTGTCCGTGCCAGAACCAAGGCGGTAATCCTTCTCGGTAGATTGTTGTACCCAGGCCAGTATAACAGCGCTCTAAAACGTCGAGCAGCCTGGCAGCACGCTCTCAAGGAGGTGTTCAAGAAAGTGGATTTCATCGCGTTGCCAACCCTGCAAGTGATGCCGCCGGCAATTCCATGGCTCGGAAATATCACTCTTTTAGAGGTCCGAGTACTGAATGTACAAAACACGGTAGCGGTGAATTTTGCGGGGAATCCGGCACTGGCAGTGCCGATTCCGGTCAGCCACGAACATTTTCCTGTCACCAGCCTGCAGCTGGTCGGGCGCCCATTGAGTGAGGCAGAACTTCTGGATGCCGGACGGATAGTTGAGACAGCTTCGCCGTAGCTGACGCGCATCGGCGGGTAAAGTCTCACAGAAATGTAACTAAGTTCAAGGTTGCCGATCTCTGCCTAACTGATAGAATCACCATGCCGCTGGCTGCGTCCGTGCTCTTCTTGGTCGTAAAAGCGTCCCTGGTTAGCAAGTGTTATGAAAGTTGTCTTCTTACGCCACTTCCCGGTGCTCATAGCACTGTTGTTTACCGGCGTAGCGCTGCGAGCCGAGCCGGCTGATACATTGATCGCAGAAGGCGACCTATTTTACGCCAAGCTCCAGGCCAGTGAGGCGCTCAAGTACTATCTGCCTGCCGAAAAGCTTGAGCCCAACAATGTCCGCTTACTTGTCCGCATCTCCCGGGAGTACCGGCATTTAATGAGCGATGAGACAGACCGGACAAACAAGATTAAACTTGGCGATTTGGCGATCGACTACGCTAAACGTGCAGTTGCGATCGATCCAAAGGATGCTGACGCCCAGCTGGCTGTGGCCATTAGTTTTGGCAAAGTCCAACCTTTTGCAGGATATCGCCAACGGTTCGATGCGGTGCATGTCATCAAAGGTGCTGCAGATAAAGCAATAGAACTCGATCCTCAGAATGATCTGGGTTGGCACGTATTGGGGCGGTGGTACCAAGGTCTGGCTGAAGTCGACCCGCTTCATAGAACGCTGGCTCAGGCACTTGGCGGTCTACCCTCTGCTACCTATCAAGAGGCGGCCACTTGTTTCGAAAAAGCGATCCAGCTCAATCCAAATCGTCCGATGCATTATATCGCTCTTGGTACCGTCTACGTGGAGATGGGTAAAAAAGAGGAAGGCTGCCGCATGATCCAAAAGGGTCTGGCTATGCAGAATACCGAGAAGGACGATCCCCAGACCAAGCAGGAAGGCCAAGAGGTCCTGGCTAAAGCGAAGTAGGGCGAAAACCTCGGCGCGCCCAGGATGTTGCTTTTGACTGACCTATCCGCGCCGGGTTTGAGCCGCGACTCCACGTGTGTCCATCTCCAAGGACGAATGCGAATCGAGCGATTTGGTTGGGAACACGTCGGATGGTAGCCCAACGGAGCGGCTCAAACCCGGCGCGGTCAGATCAGTCAGCAAGCAATGCCCCCAGCGCGCCGAGGCTTTCGCCCTACCGAATCTCTCCCCTCACATCCACGGCTGTGGTTCCCCAACGACCTCTCGTCCACTCGCAGCGGACTCAGCGATCAGCTGGTCGAGGTAGCAGTCATGACAAGCTTCCGCGACGCTGTACGCGGGTTGGCCTGTCGCCAGGTACGTGACCATCCGCAAGAGTGAAGTTGCGACCGCAATCTCATCGTCGTTCCAACGCATGTCCGGGAACGGATTCTGGTACAGAATCTCCCCTCCGCCCGTGATGCTCCGATGTGAATAACCCTCCAAATTGCCCGCATGCCCGGTATCGCGCCGGATGAGATCAAACTGGAACGGCGTATCAAAACGTTTCAGCAACCGGACCGTAATTTGATTAATTTCACCCTCTTCACCTCGCACCATCAGCCGCGGAGAACGGATCCAGGAATGATATTGGTCTCCCGTAAAATCAAAGGTCCCTAACCGGTCTCCATAGTCGAGCTGAGCAATTGTTCTGACCGATTCCGCGATCTTTCTTTCTGTCGGTAGCCGATTCCGATGCGGACCCGCCACGATTCGCGAGGTGAACCGGCGAGCAGTGATCTTGGGCAATCGTAGGCCGGTTTGGAGAAAATGCCGGAGCAAGCTGACGCCGTGGTAACCGTGAGCAATCGAGACGTCCGCCTCGTGTATGGTTCCCAATTGACCACTCTCGATAAGCGCCAGGCGAGCTGCGTGTAACGGCTGAAAAATGTACTGTTCGGCCACTTGGATTCGGGCCCCTGCCCGTACCAGATCGACCACCCGATGAAGTTCCTTCGGATCCCGGCCAATGGGTGTTTCCGAGAGGATTGGTACGCCGCGCTCTGACAAAAACTCCATCCATTCGAGGTTAGCGCTGGCTGAGACTGAAGTGACCACAAAGTCGGGACGTTTTTCCGCCAGCAATTCATCCAAGGTCGAAAACGTTGGAGCCGACCAACGCCGGGCAAGCTCCGCTCGTTTGTCCGGATTACGCCCGACCACTCCTGCTAGAGGAAATTGTTCCGGCAGATCCCGCGCGATCCGTAAGAAAAATTCCGCGCGCCAGCCGCTACCGATGACTCCGAAAGAAAAGGGCATGATGAGGAAAGGAGTTCAGGAGTTCGAGGAGTTCAAGGAGTTCTGGAGGGGAGCCGCTTTGTAGGTCGGCAGTTCTATGGGCTGGCAGCAAGCGGCTCCCGGGAAGAGCTGCAGATGGTCCACGCTGACAGGTATGTACGTCGGGAGTTCAACAATGCCTTCAAGAAACGTTACAATGGGTGGAACACGTTGGGTAATTCCCGGGAGCCGCCCGCAAACAAGCGATGGAGCTGCCAAACTACAAAGCGGCTCCCCTCCAGGTCACGTTGGCCTGCAATGACTTTTTTGCGTTCTTTCGCGTTCTTTTGCGGCTATTCCTCTTCCAGTTTCCGCCCATCCCTTCCCCCTCCGATACCCGAATACGGTTTCCCGGGTTGCCAGTCCGACGGGGAGAGCGGAACAAAAGTGTCCAGAGGAAACCGTACTTGGCATCGGTGTTGCCATGACAGAAATGCAGCCTCGCAGATTTCGAGCGCGGTTAACGAGCTCTCTGGCAGTCGATAGTCGGGTGTGCCCGATCGGATTTGCGTTGCCAAGTTTTCTAAGTGCCGTCGATGCCCAAACACCGGAAACTCATCTGGTATGATCATCTGACCAGCCGGATATTCAGCGTTCAGTATCGAATATCCTTTTTCCCAGCCCCAAAACTCAATGATCCCGCGGGCGCCGGCCAGACGAAACAACGTTTTCTTTCCGGGAGCATTGACGCTGATAAAATCGCCCGTCTGCAGGATCATACGGGCGCCGTCCACGTTTTCGACATAGGTCACGGCGACGGTCTCTACTTGCATCCCGTCGCGATAGGTCCGAGTCGAAGTATCGCAAGCGGCCAGAACCGATGTAATCGGCGCCTCACCGGTGGCCGCGAGACAAAAGTCGAGCCAATGAATCCCGGCATTCAACAGATCCCATTTGTCGCATTGCACCTCGATTTGCCGTAGTTCTCCAATCTCACCGCGGAGAACGCGGTCGACGACTTCCCGCGGTGTGGCCCGAGTCCGTAACCCGTGCGGGACAACCATCGGTAAATTGCGCGCGTTGATCGCATTGATGATCTTCCGCCCGGCGGCGGCGGTATCACCCAGAGGTTTCTCAACCAAAATCCCGCGCAAAGATGAGAGCTCTAAAGCGTCACGGACGATCGATTCATGAGATGGCGCATACGTACTCACGCAGACCACATCCGTCGGACAATGAGCCAGCATTTCTTGATGAGATCCGAAAGTCCGCAGCCCGGGAAATTCGCGCTCAAGAGACTTGTGAACCTCGGGCCGAACATCGGCCCCCGCGACCAACTGAAAAAGCGGAGAAGCTGAGAGCGCGTCTAAACTTAAGCGGCCTCCTGCGCCGCAGCCGATGACAGAAGCAGTAAGCGGTCTGGGATCCATCAGGAAGTTCCTGGATTCTAGCTCCTCTCCTTGAACTCCTCGAACTCCTTTTAAAACCTAGAACCGTTGCTGCAGATCGTTGTTTCTATACACCTCGATCAGCTCTTCCAAGAGTTTGATCGCTTGCACCAAATATCGGCCACGTTGACTGTCCGCCACTCGTTTCGGCTTGGACCATTCTCGGACCACGGTGATGCTCGGGATGATATCCGCTCCCTTGTTGATTGCGGCTTCCACGGATTCAAAATGATGGTGCTTCGCTAGGAATGTCCGGTGCGCCTCTAACACCAGGGTGAATCCGTGATCACCATACGCTTCGGAAAACGCCCCATCGATAGTGATGGCTTTCCCGCTGTCTTTCAGAGGTGATTCTCCTTTTGCGACTTCGACCGGTACATGCCCGTTTACGATCAAGCCTTGTTCAACCGGTACCCCGAATTCAGAAAGAACTTTGTCGCAGAACCATACTTCGTGGATCAGGCGGAAATACGGGTTCTTGGTTTCGACCTGGGTTTTAGGATCTTTGATCAGGTCTCGTTCCAAAGTCGTAATCCGATCCTTTCCAAACAGAGGCGACGCCGGGCCGCTCCATAAATACCAGAGCAGGTCCGGTTCCTCGTTCACCGGTCCATCGAGCAGACGGTAAACATACGATTCGATCGCGTCAAATAGCGCTCGTCCTGAGTATGACTTGCCGTTCACCATCATGGGCAGGAACTCGCCGTTTTGATCCACTGGAACGCAGCCGTGAAAAATAAGATGTTCCTGACGCCGGAGATACATCTCCCCGTGTGAGACCATCCAACGTATTTGATCCCATAACTTTTGGCTGGCCATGAATGAGCGCCGGATTCGTTCCAGGCAACGTTTTTCTTCATGGGTGAGCTCATAGGGATTGGCTGGATCGATGGTCGGAAAATACTTATCCAGGAGCGGGTAAGAAACGCCGTCGACTTCAATGGTGCCGGCTTCATGATTTATCCGATGCAGCAGACGCCGCTGCTCCAGGCCCCACTCCGGGTGCCGGGTAATCATTTGGCCTTCCAATTTAAATTGCATAATTGCCGCTGCTTTCTGCATGCGAGCCATCATGCTTTTCTCGCGTAAGCCGGTCCCTTTGGTTTCGAAATGTTCGGCCGGATCATGCTCGTACACGGTGCGGGCGAGAACTTCGAGAGGTTGGACCGGAATCCCGTAACCTTCTTCCAATTGAGTGAGCCGCCGGTAACGGAGCGAAATCCGTAAGACCTGGCAGATGAGCGCTCGATGCCCGAGGCAGGCGCCGAGCCACTCCATATCGTGATTGCCCCAAACGAACGAGACGTTTGGCTGTTGCATGATGTAATCCATCACCCGATCGCCTCTCGGACCACGATCCCAAGCGTCCCCTCCGATGATCAGTTCGTCGATGGCCAAGTTACGGATAACGCGGCCAGTCAAATGGATCAGATGCAGGACGCGGCCGCGGCGAGTTAATTCATCGACAATCGCGTCTACATAAGACCGGTCGCGCTCCGTCGATGGTTCATGCAGTATCTCGGCTAATAGCTCGCGGTATTCGGCCGGGAAAACTCGCATCGCATGTTTGAGACTACGGCGAGCGGCTAATACCCGGACAATATCGAAAAGATTGTGCAGCGTGCGCGTTGCGTAGTCCTTCCGCTCTTGTTCGGAGGCCAGGGTTCGCTCTAAGCGGTCGACTACCTCTGCCGGATAGAAAACCAGGGTGAGAATTTCCTGGAACTGCTCTGGCGGCATCCGGTCTTTGAGCAACCGCTCGACTAAGGGCCGCAATGTTCCCGAGGCGTTATTAATGACGTGGCGAAGTTTTTTGTCTTCGCCATGGATATCGCTGATCACATGGATCGTTCCTCGTGGCAGAGTGAGTTCCGCGGAAAACCGGGCAATCTCGGCAATCGCCGAATCGATGTTAGGTATCTCACGAGCTAACGGCGCCAGCTTAGCGAATTCCCTTTCCTGAAGCTCGTCCTGGTCCTTTCGGGGTTCCATAAATGGGGGGCTTGGTTGCATTCTACACTCGCTGTAAAGATTTTGCTCCTACAGAGCACCATCTTGGACTAATCTTGGTTCTAGTAATTAAATTTTCTTAGTCATGGCTCCCCCGCCACCGGACGCCGTCGCTTCGCGTGTTCTTCCTCAGAAGGGCGTTTCGGATTCTCCCTGCTTTTTTGGTTGTTCTTCTCATTTACGTCTTCGTACCGGGGTTTCGAGAAAGGCCGAACTTACCCGATGCCTGGCGTTTCCTGACCTTTACGCAGAATTTTGGTCTACAGGCGCCAGCGGCGTTTTCGCATGCTTGGTCGCTCTGCGGGGAAGAACATTTCTATTTGATCTTTCCTTTCCTCGTTCTCTGTTTCCGCAGTCGTCTGGGGATTTCCTTTAATCGCCCTCGGATTCGGTTTTCTGGTATTGGCCAGCTGCGGCCTCCGAGTCCGAATTCCCGGAGCGACCCTAGGTGCGACGCTCGCTTATAGTGCTTACCTGACCCACAAGGCCGTAATGCATCTAGATAGGTTGTATCTCGGAGATTTGCTAAAAATCAATTGGGTGATCTCCGTCGCTATTTTCGCTACAACAAGTTTGGTTGTCGCTGCGGCGCTCTACGTATGGGTAGAGCGCCCTTTTTTGCGGCTTCGGGACCGAATCGTTGATTCCATCCAGACTAAGAGAATAGCTGCAGCCGGGATGCCGAACCTGGCGGAATCGAAATGAAACCGATTACCAAGGCCCCCGCTGCAGAGGTTGTCGTTGATACCGAAACCGTTCGTGCCTTGCTCAGAACTCAGCATCCGGATCTGTGTGATTTGCCTATCGAAGAAACCGCTGCCGGCTGGGATAACTTTATATTCCGGTTAGGTGCAGGGATGTCAGTTCGCCTTCCGCGCCGGCTCGCTAGTGTAGCCATGCTGGAGCATGAACAACGCTATGGACTGATTCTGAAGACGGTGCCCCATCCGGCCGAGCCGCCCCCCAAGGTTGTTCCGTAAAGATTCTGGTCTTGACCCACTACCAAGGTGCCTCGTGGCCAAATCCCGTCATTCATTACGCTTCCGTCTCCGAAATTATGTATGACTTGATACGAAGTTCCGTCAGTCGAAATCTCAAAAATAACCCCATTATTTGCGGTTCCGCCCTCCTGGGTGACCCCATAAAGGTTGCCATTGGGTCCTTGGACCAGTGTGCCGTGAGGAATGGACCCGTCCGTATAGGAGAATGAATGAACAATGGTTACGGTGTGATCGGCGGCCATCTTAAATATCGCTCCAGCACTCGTGAAATCTGCGCTCTGAAGCACGCCATAAAAGTTGCCGTCGGCAGCTTGCATCAAAGGACCGGGTACAATGGAGTCCGTGAATTCGGAAAGAAAAGTTATCTGCCCGGCCGGTGTCGCCATGAAGATCCGGGCAGCCAACGTGCCAGCCTCGACGCTGGTTGTTCCGTAAAAATTATTGTCTGTGCCTTGAAGCAGACTTGTTCCCGGGTTGCCGTCTCCACCACCAAAATTGTGTATGGCGCTTACCTGCTTCGATTTGGGATCCAGCTTATAAATTGTGCCGTATAAGCCCGTTCCACCGGCATCAGTCATTCCATACAAAAAGCCGTCCGAACCGAGAATCATGCCTCCGGAAGGGTAATATCCAATGTTTGCACCCACGAAAGAACACCAGAAATCCCGGTGCCAGGAGCCGGAAGATCGATCGATGGCGTAGACGCTGCCAATACCTTGCGACCCGCTTGGCTTGCCGGCCGGTCCCTGGTTAGTTGTTCCGATTAACTTGTTATGATAGTGGAGCAGGGGTTGAGTTGACCAGAGCCAAGACGTCGGCCCAAATCGATGGATTACCTCTAGTTTCCCGGAAGGCGCCATCCGAAAAACGGTACCACCTACGGGGGTAGTCTTTACCGCCAGAGTATCAGTGACGCCAAAAAAATAACCGCTGGGCGCTTGGATGAGGCCAGCTTCCGGTTTTGCTCCGTCATTGCGGACAGTGCCATCTCCGAAGTTATGTAGAATCGTAAGCTGCGCTGTGAGCGCGGGTTGCAATGAAAAGGATAGAACCGCAATTGCGAGGTTAATCAGAAATTCGGTAGATCCACTCTTTCGCCGAGATAAAAATTCTTTGCGCGACGAAAGTAGCCCGGAACCATGGGGGACCCTGGTCTCGTTGCTCTTCATGACGAAGCTGTATCCAGTCGGATACCGCGGTGTCAAGAACGTTAACTAACCGCCCAGGGCCAGCCAGAGAGTTAGTTAATAACTCGCGAGGCCGGGAATTGGGACACCTCAAGCACGGGCGCTAGCAAGCTCAAGCCCAGAAACATTGAGTTAGGACTCCAGGATCAAGCCGTGGCTAGCTATCTTTCTATCTCAGCTTTAAACTACTTCCGAAGAATGCCCGGTGTTAGCAGTTGATTTCTGCAGGAACATTTTGCCCGTTTCATTCTTTCGTTAGGCGACCTTTGCTAACGTACGGTAATTAGCCAACTCCTTCCTCACCAAAGGAGCGACTTTCGTCCCGAGGAGCTCGATAGCGTGCATTGCCTTGCGATGTGGAATCATGCCGCCGTTCAACAGGATCGTCATTTGGCTGATTCCTCCGAGCACATTGTGCTCATAGACGATTTTCTCTGCGATCGACTCAGGGTCACTGACTAGTAAGGCGCCGGTCGGTCCACGGCTGGCCTCAAACTGGGCTCGAGTGATGGGCGGCCAACCCCGTTCTCTGCCGATCCGGTTAAACAACTCCGCATAGGAAGGGTAGAAGTCATCAGCAGCTTGTGCGCTGGTGTCTGCAATGAATCCAATGGAGTGGATGCCAACCTCAAGATTGTTGCCGATGTGACCTGCCTGCCGGGCGCTTTCACGATAGTAGTCGATTAACGGCCGGAACCGGCGTGGTTCGCCACCAATAATTGCAACTACCAAGGGTAGCCCCAACTTGCCGGCTCTGGCGAACGATTCCGGAGTACCACCCACACCAACTCGAATGGGCAACAAATCCTGTATCGGGCGCGGATAAACGCCTTGCCCCGTCAAAGCGGCCCTATGCTTCCCGCTCCAGTGCACCTGCGTGTGGTCGCGGATCTTGAGCAGAAGCTCGAGCTTTTCCGTGAAAAGCGCGTCGTAATCCTCGAGATCGAACCCGAAGAGCGGATAAGACTCAATAAAAGAGCCGCGCCCAACAATGATCTCGGCCCGTCCTTGAGAGATAAGATCGAGCGTGGCAAACTGTTGAAAGACCCGCACCGGGTCCTCCGAACTGAGGACGGTGACGGCGCTGGTTAAGCGGATCTTTTTGGTGCGGGCGGCTGCCGCCGCTAGAATGACGGCCGGAGCGGAGGCGGCGAACTCCTGGCGATGATGTTCACCGATCCCGAACACATCGAGGCCGACCTGATCGGCCAGCTCGATCTCTTCGAGTAAATCGCGAACGCGCTGGGCTTGATCGGGTTCCCTGCCGTTAACCGGCTTTAAGCTGGTTTCTACGAAACTATCGATACCAATCTGCATGTGTGAGAATTGTTCAGCAATATTGAACACGAATATATCGATGTCAATATAACAGCAAAACTTTGGATTTACCCAGCGCCTGGAGGGGAGCCGCTTTCAATTGTGGCAGCTCTGTAGGTAGGCAGCAAGCGGCTCCCGGGAACTACCCAGGATCTTCCATGCTTGCCGACGTTCCCGATCGGGTCATGAAAGGCGATTCTTGAAGCCTTGGGCGATGCGAACCCGCTGGGCAATTCCCGGGGGCCGCTTGTCGGCCACACTTCAGGTTCGCACAGCGTTAGAATGTCCAATGAGTTTGTTGGTAGGACGGCTCGGTAAAGCGGCTTGCCAGACGTAGCCCCCCGGAGTCTAAGACGACGGGGCGAAGTCTGGCTCCTCCAGACTTGGGGCAGTGCCACGCCTCCAAGAAAAACGTTTTTCGAAAGGGTCATACTACATCTTGAAGTGGATTAGAATCTGTTGTGACTGATCCATCGGAGCGATTTCGTAGGTTCCGCAGTCACCCGGATCCCGCAAAACCTCGACGTTTAGCACCTTAGACGATTCCCACCTGACGCTCGCATCGCCATCACCTCGCAGAACCAGGTAAGGTTTGCCCCAATCGATCGCTTCCTGGGTTGAGACGGTCGCAGGATGGACCAAGACAGATGAGTGATACCAAGGGACGAGAGCCGCGCCACTCTCGGTTCTGAGTGTGGCAACGTATTTCCCGTCCGGAGAGGTATAATCCTGGACTCTATCTAGTGTCCTGTCCCATAAATAACGTGGCTTTCGCCGTCGGTCAGTTGGCTGTTTTTCAAGGCGCGATCGACGAGCATATCTGAATTGATACGTGAGGAGTAAGCAACGCAGAAAAACGGCCAACTGGCCACGGCCCGGAGGGTTGCGATGAAAATGGGCCGGCGGCTGCGTTGCTCGTCGGTTACGTATCGATTCAGATATGCGCCCTCCTCGCGTCCGGCAGCTGCCGGACCGACGGCCCATTTTGATCGCAACGGACAGGACACTAGGTTGCGGTGATCGCTGAGCGCGCTCCCGCCAAAAAATAGGGCGACAAATAGAACCAGCAAAGCGCTAACTGCAGTCCACGCCATCGAGAACGCTATTAGCCAATCCTCAAGCAAATCTCGGTATGGAAGTAAACCCTGTGGCATACGAGTTAGGTTATTCGTAGACTACGAATCCACGGTCACTGGCTCAATAGTTATATCGTGAATTGTATGTGAAGCGATGGTGAAAAGCTTGGGTATCTAGTGAGTAGCTGTCCCCCGGGGTTCGCCGGCTTGGTTGCTCGCATAGTTCAATCGAACTACCAACAACGGTTCTTCGGAGCCATCGACTCAACCCTTGACGGTGGTAGGGGTTCTTCCTGCCAAACACCGAGCTTTTGACCAGGTTAAGCGATTTTGAACGGAGGCTAAGTCCCCGGCATGGATGCGCCGCTGTTGCCGGTAAAAAAAGCAAAATTCTGATAATACATAATGAAAATCAAAGAACTGAACCTCGTCAACTTCGAGGGAGATAGTAATACCCGCGGGCGGCATATCGTTGGCCGCATCGCGCGCATTTTGTTGGCGGCCGTTGCCGTCTTTGCCGGATCGGCGAACCAAGTCATGGCCTCTACCATTACCGATAACCAGACTAGGGTTCTGCCATTTCCCAACCAAACGGTATCTACCATTCCTTCGAATGGTGATGTCAATCCATACGGAGTAGCTTTCGTACCCGAGGGGTTCCCGACCGGAGGGACGCTAAATCCCGGTGATTTGTTAGTTTCAAATTTTAATAACTCCACCAACACCCAAGGTACCGGCACGACGATCATTGACATTTCGTCAGCCGGTCAAACCTCAGTTTTTTTTCAGGGTGCTACTGGTCTCGGCCTCAGTACCGGTCTAGCCGTGCTGAAGACGGGATTTGTCCTCGTCGCGAATTGTCCGACTAATAATAACGTGCCGGTGGCCGGGGCTGCCCAGGGCTCACTCCTGCTCATTGACCGAAGCGGAAATCTGGTAAACACATTTGTCAATAATGACATTCAAGGTCCCTGGGACTTCTCAGTTTACGACCAGGGCGGCACCGTGTGGGTGTTTGTTTCTAACTCGATCACCGGGACGGTCTCGCGGATCGAGTTGGTATTTGACGGCGGGAACTTTTCCGTAAAAAACAGCGCCGTGATCGCTTCCGGTTATATTCATAACGCGGATCCGGCGACCTTCGAAGTATCTCCAACTGGGTCGGTCTACGATTCCCAGACCGGCATTCTTTATATCGCTTCCACCGGAGATAACGCCGTTTTCGGGGTGCGCAATGCCCTCAGTGTCCGGGGTGCTCACGGGAAAGGCATGATTATCTACGCAGACCAAGTTCATCTGCATGGAGCTTTAGCCATGGCGCTGGCTCCCAACGGCGACCTGCTCGTGACCAACAGCGACGAGTTTAACGCCGATCCAAATCAGCCCAGTGAAGTTGTGGAATTCACGGTAGATGGCAAATTCGTTGGTGAGATTTCGCTCGATCCAAATTTCGGTGGAGCTTTCGGGCTAAAAGCCACGAAGGTGATTGACAACGTCTTCCGCTTTGCCGCGGTAGACGACAATACCTCCAGCATAACCATCTGGACCCTGAACGCCAGTAACTGATTTATTCTTGAGTTGATTGATTTTAAATCACCAAGGCGTGCTTACGACGAGGCAGTCGTTGGCACGCCTTCTGTGCGCTGGCAAGGGTCCTCTCGGATAGTTCGATCGAACCATAAAGAAGCGTTCTTCAGAACTATAGAATTAGCGCTGACTCGACTCTAGATTTTGAGCGTACCTCCTAACCAAAGGTGCAAAAAAACTAAAAACTGGCACGTTATGAACACCATTTACAAAACCACCTCTTTCGATCGACCGATGTTCAACCTTGGCATGGAACCCGAAGTCGATACGGTCAAACCTCTCGGCACATTTGGCGGGGTAATCCATAAGCCTGTCTATCGATCCAACGGCGCTCTGATTCCTTCTGACACGGCTGAGCAATTGGTGGCAGACGGACTCAGTGCGTAGGGTTCTGGACGCCCCGTCCCCTGCGCTGCCTTTGAGTAAGCCGGGCAGCTAACCATGAAATGGTTTAAGAGAACAGCCCAGGGCTTTAGCCCTGGGAATCGCCCAAAACCAGCCCCGCCCTCACAAGGCGCTTCGTTCTCGTCCTCGTCGTCGTCCTCGTCCTCGAATCCGGCCACGCGGAGTGATGGAGTGCGGGAGTGTTGGAGTACTGCGCCAAGTCGGAATTGCACCTCGCGACCGCGAGGTTGGGGATGCTGAAAGGGCGCATCAAAATCGTGCTCCCGACTTCGCCGACGTTCCACAAGGACGCTGGCGGAGGCGGAAGGACGACGACGAGGACAGTTTGCCCGACGTATCCCCACGCTTTGTGCTGTCACCCGCTCGAAGTCGGCCTCGCGACTTGTCTTCCGTAGCCACACCCCCCGACCCTGGCACGCCCTCAATGTCGGCCTCGCAAGCGAGGCAGCGCTCCACGGGTGGCACGCTTGACGAAAGAGGAAGCGAGGCGCGCTCCACAACAGGGACTTGGGCGAAGGCGGAAGCACGAGGACGATTTTGATGCGCCTGGTGAGCACCCTCAACCCGCTCCGCGGGTGCAATTCGGACCTGGCGCAGTACTCCAACACTCCCGCACTCCATCACTCCGCGTGGCCGAAGTCGAGGACGAGGACGAGGACGACGACGAGAACGAGAACGATGCGCCTGGTGAGGGCGGTTACGCTTTCAGTTCAGCGGTAAGCAGACCGCGATGCTCGTGCCCTGCTCGGCGGCGGTTCGAACCTTAAATTGAGCGCCCAGCTTTTCTGCTCTGGCCTGCATATTGGATAATCCGAAACCTTCTCTGCGGGCCTCCTGAGGATTAGCAATCCCGGACCCGTTGTCGGTTACCTCTAGCACGAGGTTCGACAGATCACTGCGAAGGCTGACGGTGATGACCGTCGGCTTGGCATGTCGAGTGGCGTTGCTGATTGCTTCCTGCGCAATTCGCAGGAGATCCTCCTGTACCGCGAATGGCAAGCTTTCTTCCGGGACACCGGTTGAATTGAACTCGCACTGCAACTTTCCGGGGATATCTGAACGCTCCGCCAACTTTTGCAAGGCTCGGATTAGTCCGAACTCTTCGATGACACTGGGTTGAAAGCTGAACGCAGAACGGCGCGCTTCCGTTAACCCGAATTGTGCCAACTCAAGTGCTCGTTCCAGGTAAGTCAGGCTATTATCGCCGCCCCGTTGCATCACCTTTTTAGCGGCGCCGAGTTGCATCGTGATCCCGGTGAACATTTGAGCGAGGGAATCATGGATCTCTCCCACCAATTGGTTGCGCTCCTCTAGAACCGCTGATTGTCGCGCGGCCTTGGCTAATCGGGTGAGTTGAATAGCCAGACTAGCCTGGCTGGCCAGAGCTCTGGCAATTTCGAGCTCTTCGGGACGAAACTCTCGGTCCTCGGTGAACCGAAACGTCACGCTTCCAACCAACTGTCCGCCTAAGTTCAAGGGAATTACCAGCGATGTCCTGGCGCCGAGGCTGAGTAGGTAAGATCTGAATTGATCAGGAATCCGGGTTTTGGGGTCGAGAAGATGTAAAACTGCCGCGGGTTGTTTCAATAGGTTAGCTTGGCGTTCATCGAGCGGCATAGTTCGCAGGTTTACCGGATATTTCGCTTCCGCTGGCGTCATTACGCGACCCTCCTGAAAGACAAGATCCAAGGTCAAAACGTCGTGTTCAAAGTCGCGCAATCGCAAAATGGAGGAGGCGGCCCCTAGTTGCCGAGTCATGGCGCCCATGACTTGGCCCAGAAATTCATCCAATTCAGGCACTGAAGCCAGAGCATCGAGACATCCGCGCAGCGCCTCGTTCGCTTTCGCCAGTTCGGTTGCTCGCTCCTGGGCAGCTTTCTCCCGTTCCGTAGCCAGGGCAGTTTGCTTGGCCTGCTCAGCCAGTCTGGCTAACTCGATGGCTAAGGTCGCTTGTTGAGCCAATGACTGGGCGAAATCAAGGTCTTCCTGATCGATTTTACGGTTGCCCGCCATTCGCACGGAGAGTGTACCGACCAGCTGCTTGCCAAAAACTAAGGGTATCAACAAGAGTGCCCAGATGCCTAAGGAGGAAAAGAGGGCTCGTTGAGCAGGAGTGTATCTGAGCTGCGGATCGTTAATCGGGTCGTGATGCAAGAACGGGCGATTCATCTGCAGCGCGATCCACTCCGGATCGTCGCTCGACCAATACCGGGGTTCTCGCGAATTTGGATGATCCGCTTCCTCGGCCACAACCACCCGGCCATCCTGACAAACGGAATGCAGGTGCGCAGCCCGTTGTTCGACGTCGATTAGCCAAAGGGTCGATGAATGGCCTCCGAGTTCTTCGGTCAGCACCATTAGCACATGGTCGACGAAACTTTGAAGTTGCTCGTCCAGCGCCAACGCATCCAGGCTGCGCCGTAACACCTCGCTGGCCCGGGAAACTTTGAGTCCATGCTTACGAATCTCTTCCCGAGATCGGAGCGTGGCCACGCCATGGGCCAGGTTGTCCGCCAAACCCGTATATTGCTCGATCGTGCTCTCGTTAAAAGCGTTGGGTTCACCGGCGTATAGAGTCAGGTTGCCAATCCGTTTTCCGTACGCGATCAGCGGAAGCGCCACGCAAGAAGCGTAACCGCGAGCGATGGCTTCGTCGCGCCAAGGCGCAAAGGTGGTGTCGGTACGATTATCTTTGACCCAATACGGTTTACCTGTCCGGAGGGCGATCCCCGTCGGACCTCGCCCTCTTTCGGTGTCTTCACTCCAGGAAATCCTGGCTTTTTCCAGGTAATCGAGGCCAGACCCGGCCATGGCTACCGGACGCACCGTTTTTTCAGCATCGTCTTCGCATTGACCAACCCAGGCTAACCGAAGACCTCCCACCTCCACCAGAATTTGGCAAACCGACTGAAATAATTCCAATTCGCCAGTAGCGTGAACCAGCGCATGGTTGCATTGGTAAAGGGTCTGCAGGATCCGGTTCAACCGGCTTAGCTCCTCATCGCCCGTCCGAACCTGCTCTCCCCTCACATCGCGATTGGTTTGTGTCATGTCAGCGTTGTTTATGGGACAGGACACTAGGTGGGCGCTCGCTAACCGATGTTCACCAGTCCACGTCCGGCAGCGATGGCGATCGCTTCGGTTCGACCGATCGCGTTCAATTTCTTTAAAATAGATCTGACGTGGTTTTTCACGGTGTACTCACTGATGTAAAGGACTTGCCCTATTTCCTTATTGCTTTTACCCAGCGCCATTTGTTTGAGAATCTGAAGTTCGCGCTCAGATAGTGCTGGCTGCGCCATCGAGTCCACCAATTTCGCTGCCAACTCGCGCGGCAATGACGATTTACCCGCGAAAACCTCACGAATGGTAGCGCAGACTTGGTCGGGGTCCGCTCCCTTTAGCAGATAGCTTTTCGCTCCGGCGGCGAGGGCGCGCCGCAGATCTTCAGCTTTCGCGGAGTGGGTCAAAATGATGATTCGGGGCCGCGGTCTTTCTGACATCAGCTCGGTCACAACCTCGATGCCATCCTTCTTAGGCATCCGCAGGTCCAGGATGAGAATGTCGGGAGACAGTTCCTTGTAGAGCCGGCAAGCTTCCTCTCCATCGTGAGCTTGGCCCACGACTTTCAGATCCTTTTCCAGTCCAAGAATGGCGGCTAATCCTTCACGAACCACCGGATGATCGTCCGCAATCAGGATCTGGATTTCCTCCTCAGAGGGGTCAACGGAAGAGCTCATAGATTGACCGGCACTCGCCCCTAGCTAAAACCGTTAAACGGTGCCAGCTGTTAACATTTCTGTCGAGTGCAAACCTAGGCGGGCGGCCACTGCGAACTATGCGATTGACCGCGTTACTGTTAGGTCCTACAAAGATTACCGGTTTCCATGACTGTTTCTAAAGGCGAGTACCGGGTAGGTTTCCCAAAAGATACGACCTTGCCAAAAGCGGATATCCTTCTCACTCGACTGAATCAGATCGCCAACCCAAGAAAAAATTGGTTTCCCGGAGAACTTTCCTAACGCTCGCTCGACCACGAATGACTCGAAACCGATATCAGTGGTCTATTGACGTGGAATTCGATATAACAGCGGTCTTTATAAACCTTGCGAGGGATGCCCCCCCTGTTCCCAATGAAGCTCTCGAAATCGCTACCGTGTTTGTTCGTTGCCGCCGCGTGTATTCTTGACGGTTGCAATCAAGAAAAGGCACCACCTACTGCGGGCGCGCCGGAAGTGGTCATTGCTGTCGTCGAACAGCGAAATGTCCCGATCTTCGGTGAGTGGATCGGCAGGCTCGACGGTTCGGCCAACGTGGATATCCGCGCGCGCGTCCAAGGTTACGTTCAGGAGATCGCGTTTAATGAGGGTACGGTAGTCAAAGAAGGTGACCTACTGGTGCGCATCGATTCGCGCCCGTACGAAGCCGCCCTCGCCCAAGCCAAGGCCGAGCTTGCCCAAGCAATTGCGAGCCAACAAAAGGCAGACCAGGACGAGCAAAGGCAGTCCCAACTTTTCAACAAGAAAATCGCCAGCGACCAAGATTATAACAACGCGGTCCAGGCCAATTTGGCGGCAAAGGCTACCGTGGATGCGGCCCGCGCGGCGCAGGATCAGGCTCAATTGAATCTTGATTTCGCTACGATCACTTCGCCGATCACCGGGATCATCGGCCGCACTGATTTTAGTGTGGGCAATTTCGTAGCGGCAGGCAGCTCGGGCGCCGAGATCACTAAGATCTCGACGGTTGACCCGATCGAGCTCCGATTCAGCATCAGTGAAAAAGACTATCTCGCCGCCGCGGAGGAAATTTCCGCCCTGCTGGCCAAACCACTCGACCAACGCGACGAGGATTTCGAATTGATCCGTGCCGACGGCAAAGTGCATCCATACAAAGGACGTCTCTTTGCATCGGATCGAGCGGTCGATCCAAATACAGGTACTATCCGCGTTACCGCCGTGTTTCCGAATCCTGGCAACATTCTGCGCCCGGGCCAGTATGCGCGAGCGCGCCTAAAGACTGAGGAGCGAACCGGCGCTATACTCCTTCCCCAGCGTGCTGTGGTGGAACTGCAAGGGAAGAATTTTGTTTGGGTCGTAGACAACGAGAACAAGACTTCACAGCGCGGCATCACCGTGGGTCCGCAGGTCGGCAGCGATTGGTTAATTGAAACCGGCCTCAACCCAGGTGAGCGGATCATTGTTGATGGCCTGCAAAAGGTGCGAGAGGGCGGCTTGGTCCAGCCTTCTACGGCATCGACCGCATCCACCGCCACCAGTCCTAATCCGGTCACCGAGTAGGCACCATGGCACAATTCTTCATCCGCCGCCCGATCGTCGCGATGGTGATCTCAATCGTCATTGTGATCGTTGGGCTGGTCGCGCTAACTCGGTTGCCGATTGCGGAATATCCGTCCGTGAGCCCCACGCTCATCCAAGTCACTTCAACCTACCGCGGTGCTGCAGCCGAGGCCGTGATGGATTCGGTCGCGACACCGATCGAATCGCAAGTCAACGGCGTGGACAAGATGCTGTATATGCAGTCGTACAGCGCCAACGACGGCTCCATGGTTCTGAACGTCACCTTCGACGTGGGGACAAACGTTGATATCATGCAGGTCAACACGCAGAACCGCGTCTCCCAAGCCCAGGCGCAACTGCCCGATGCGGTCAAACGAGAAGGGGTGACCGTCAATCGGTCCAGCCCGGATCTGCTACTCGCGATCGGCCTCTACTCCCCAAAGGGCACCTACGATGCCATCTTTCTCAGCAACTACGCGAACATCAATCTGGTTGATGCGATCAAGCGGGTTCCCGGGGTCGGTGACGTCAAGAACTTTACCGCACAAGATTACGCGATGCGGATCTGGGTCCAGCCCGACAAACTGGCTGCGCTCGGGATCACGCCGGAGGAGATAGCCGCGGCTGTTCGCGAACAAAACGCTCAAGCACCAGCGGGCACCGTCGGATCCGAACCTGCCCCGGCAGGGCAGGAAACCCAATATAATGTCCGCACGACCGGGTTATTGAGGGACGCGAACGAGTTTGCGGAAATTATCGTGCGATCCAACCCGGACGGCTCCCAAGTCAAAATCAAGGATGTGGCTCGCGTTGAACTCGGTGCTCAGACGTATGACTTGCGCGCCCGGCTCAACCAATCGCCTGGCGCTGCCTTGGGCATTTATCTCGCTCCCGGCGCAAATGCACTGACGACAGCAGAGCAGGTCACCCGGATTCTCAAAGAGAGCGACACCCGATTTCCGCCGGACATGAAGTACGAGATCACCCTCGATTCGACGGCGCCCATTGTCGCTTCAATGCATAAGATTCAGCTGACATTGATTGAGGCAATTCTGCTTGTGCTGGTGGTCGTGTTCGTTTTTCTCCAAAGCTTGCGTGCGACCATCATCCCGATGCTCGCAGTTCCGGTTTCGCTGCTGGGCACCTTCATCGCTTTTCCGCTGCTCGGCTTTAGCGTTAACACGCTGACCCTGTTTGGTCTGGTACTAGCAATTGGCATTGTGGTCGACGACGCCATCGTCGTAGTAGAAGCAGTGCAGCATCACATCGAACACGGACTCAGCCCGCGCGACGCGACCGTGCAAGCGATGAAAGAAGTGTCGGGCCCAGTCATCGCGATCGCGCTTATCCTTTGCGCCGTATTCGTCCCGGTGGCTTTTATGGGTGGCGTCACCGGCAGGCTCTATCAGCAGTTTGCTATCACCATCGCGGTCTCGGTCATCTTGTCGGCGATCAACGCGCTGACTCTCAGCCCGGCGTTAAGCGCAATCCTTTTAAGAAAACCAAAGCCGGCATGGGGACCGCTCGGCTGGTTTTTCGGCGGATTCAATCGCTCGTTCGATCGTGTTATCAGCGGCTACGGCGGTATTCTGAACTTTTTTGTGCGCAAGGCCGCGCGGTCAATGCTGATTCTGATGGTGATCGCTGGCGGGATCTGGCTTCTATCGAAACAAATTCCCGGAGGCTTTATCCCCGACGAGGACAAGGGCTATCTCTTTGTTGCGCTCCAACTACCTGAGGGTGCATCGCTGCAGCGCTCAGATGCGGCGCTCAAAAAAGTGGAGCAGATCGTATCTGCTACCAAGGGCGTGCGGTCGACCTTAGCCATCTCGGGCTTTAACATCCTAAACGGACTAGCCGCACCGAACGCGGGCTTAATTTTTATCGGACTCGATGATTGGAAAAAGCGCGACTCATCCGAGCTCCATGCTGCAGCCTTAGTCAAGCAGTTGAATGCAAAGCTTGCCGTGCTTCCCGAAGCGCTCATCTTCGCTTTCGGACCACCGCCACTTCCCGGGTACGGCAACGTATCAGGCTTCACTTTACAGTTGCAGGACCGGTCCGGCGGCTCACTTGACCAACTCTCAGCTCAAGTGAAGCAATTTATGGCCGAAGCTTCGAAACGGCCGGAAATCGGACGTCTAACCACCACCATGAATGCGGCTACGCCTCAACTGCGGGTTGAGCTAGACCGGGAGAAAGCGCGAGCCAGTGGCGTCAATGTGGACAGTGTGTTTCAGACGCTGCAAGCCTATCTGAGTGGACTCTACGTGAACGATTTCGTTCGTTTCGGCCGCGTCTTCAAAGTTTTCCTTCAAGCCGAACCAGAATACACGCACGAGCCGAGCCAGATCGGTAAATTCTACGTTCGTAACCGAGAAGGAAAGATGGTACCGCTCGACACCTTGGTGAATATCCAACAAATGTCCGGGCCGAATTACGCTTCCCGTTATAATCTTTATCGCGCTGCTGAAATCAGTGGTGTGCCAGCGCCGGGTTACAGTTCTGCCCAGGCACTTAGGGCGATTGAAGAAGTGGCCAAGGGCCTGCCTCGGGAGTACGGGTATGAATGGTCGGGGTTAACGTACCAGGAAAGAAAGTCAGAGGGTGAAGCGGGTGTCATTTTTGGTATGGCCGTGGTTTTTGTGTTTCTCTTACTCGCTGCCCAATATGAAAGCTGGGCGTTACCCTTTGCGGTGCTGCTCTGTACGCCGTTGGTTGTGCTTGGAACATTCGTCGGCCTGATTGCCCGCGGCTACGACAATAACGTTTATGTCCAGATCGGACTAGTCATGTTGATCGGCTTAGCGGCGAAGAATGCGATTCTGATCGTCGAGTTTGCCAAGCTCAAACGGGAACAGGGCAAGACGATTATTGAGGCTGCCTTGGAAGCCGCCAAACTCCGTCTACGCCCCATTCTGATGACCTCGCTCGCTTTTATTGTTGGTTGCGTTCCCTTGATGCTGTCGAGCGGCTCGGGCGCGGTCTCGCGGGGGGTAATGGGCACGGCGGTTGTGTTTGGCATGACCATCGCAACCGTGGTAGGTGTCTTCCTGGTTCCGGTTTGCTACGTCTTTGTCCAGGCCATGAGTGAGCTCGGCAAGAAAGCAACTCCGGACGCGCCCGCACCCGTGCCTCAACAAAGTCACGTTTAGTTACGCAGGTCGAACCACCGGGCAAACCGACGCGCTCATGCTTCAGCGACTGTCTTGGTTCCCCGCCAAATCAGCTGCCTCCCAATCGTTTGCTGAAATCACACAGCGAAATCCGACATTATTGTTGCCGGTGTCAACGTCTCCTTTGCCGCGAGTGCCCATCAGGTAACGCGTACAATACTGGTCCGTGCAGAGAAACGATCCGCCGCGCTGAACGCGCTGAGGCTGATCATCGTCGGGATTGTAGCTGGAATCGGGCCCTGGCGGATTTCGCGCTAAGACGATACCTGCTAGCTTCAACCGCGCATAGTAGTCGGGTCGATACCAGTCACTGCACCATTGCCAGACGTTGCCGGCCATGTCGTAAAGTCCGTAACCGTTCGGTGGAAATTGCGCAACCGGCGCGAGGCCGGCGAAACGATCCTCGCCCGTATCCTTAACCGGAAACTGGCCTTGGTAAGTGTTTGCCATCCATTTACCCTCTGGTCTCAATTCATCGCCCCAGGCATACGTCTTACCGGAGAGTCCGCCGCGAGCAGCGAATTCCCATTCCGCTTCGGTAGGCAAACGCTTGCCGGCCCACTTTGCGTAAGCAACGGCATCGGTATAGCAAACCTGTACCACCGGATATTTTTCTTTTCCCTGCAGGTCGCTGTCCGGCCCGGTAGGATGACGCCAGTTAGCTCCCTTAACATAACGCCACCACTGACTGTAATCATTCAGTGGGACCGGTTCCGCCGTGGGCGTGAAGACCACAGAACCAGCCACCAGGTTTTCCGGCGGCGCCGTGGGGAACTGTTCTTTGGTCGGCGCAATCTCCGCCACAGTCACGTAGCCAGTGGCATTAACGAATTTGGCAAACTCCTCGTTCGTCACATCGGTTTTATCCATCCAGAAACCGTCTACATAAACCCTGTGGATAGGCTGAGCATCGTTCACGGCGTTCATGGTGGCCGTAGTGCAGAAACCGGTGGATGGTACTTTGCAGCCCATCGAGAATTCACCACCCGGTATCCAGACCATGCCATTGGGCGCGTTATTGGGTACGGGAAGTTTGTTGGGAGCCGTCGGGGCGAAGGCCGATCCGCCGATGGCTGGTGCACCTTCATCCGCGGCGACGGCCAGTGAAAGCCAAGTTGCGCTCAAACCGATTAACGTGAATGTCCCCAACAGGATGGCAGCAGTTTTGTGGGCCTTCATCAACGCGTAGGCAGCGATCTCGCGGATGCAGTTTAGGCGCCCGGCTCTAAACGGGATATTGGACCTTGGTCTTATATGGCCGGTGCCCCGGTAGGGACGAGCTCCTGCTCGTCCGTGGGTTCTGCGGAAAGGTGATAAGAGAGAGACGAGCCCAGGAAGGTCCCCGAACGAGCCGGCCGCCGTCGCTTCGCTATGGCGCGCCCTAGCCTTAAGGCGCGTCGAGCCACGGTGCTAAGCCGCGACGTAGGCTTGGCGTAGTCGGGAGCTCGTCCCTACCGTGGTGGGATTCGTCTTCCCAGGCCCACTAAGAAGTCTTTAGCGATTTAAGCCATTTATCTAACATCTGTTTCTCGTAATAGAGCGCCTCGGAAGCGCTTCGCTGGCGGGCGACCGTCGAGCTGGGGTTTGAAGTGTCGGTGATTCTCGTTGACCCGCTCGCTAAGGTTCGGCCGCCGCTATCATTCAATAAAAAAACGAACGACATCCGCGCAGGCGTCGTAAGGCCGCGAGTAACCCTAACATTGCGTCCTCCCTGGCTTGAGTTCGCTTCCCTACCGGCTAGATCGATGTTGGTAAAACGAAGTGTAAGTTTAGCGCCCGGAACTCTGCGGCTCAACACTGGACTAAGATAGTCACTGATCTGGCTGGCAAAATAAGAGGCCGACCATTGGGCGTCCCGTCCATAAATGCGAAAATCGGTAAATTTTTCTGGATTAACATACTGGATGGTTACGCTGCTCGGCTGGGCGCTACGGGCAGGCGCCGTATTTAACATGAATAAAATCCCGGCCCAAAATAGTACATAAGTTGTGCGGGCTAGTTTCTTCGGTCTGCTGTTCATAGGTTTGAGTGTAGTCAAAACCGGTTGATCGTTTGCTAGGGGAAATGCCACTCCCGGGGGCGGCGACGGTTAACAAAAGCTACCACACTTACATGGACCGGAATAATGGACTTTGCCCATCACGCGCTAAAACCCGAATGAGCCATCACTCATCGCCACACCGCGAACCGCGAACCGCGAACCGCGAACTGTGAACGGCGAACTGTGAACCCGTCCCCCCTCATGCGATCGCAATTTTCTCTCGAGCTAAGGCGTTATTGACGGCAACCGCAAGATCGCTTCGCAACTGAGCCCATTCCCGGGACCGCTCCGTCCAAACTCGAAGTTGGAAGGTTACCGCGCCGGCGGTAAAATTAACAATGTAGACCTGTGGCACCGGTTGTTTAGCAACATCAGGATGAGCCGTGGCAACACTTTTTAACAATTCGACCACGCGTTGCGTATCCACTCCGCCAACCACGTTGACGGACACTTCTACCGCGCGTTGTTGATCCGAAAAGGTCCAGTTAGTGACTTGACTCGAGATGAGCGAGCCGTTTGGCACGATGACTTCAGAACCGTCCGAAGTACGAATCACGCTTGCCCGGATACCGATCCGGCGGACCTCTCCCACATTACCGCTAACCTCGATGACATCACCAATTTTGATTGGGCGTTCGAAAAGTAGGATCAAGCCGGAGACAAAATTATTGATCACATTTTGTAATCCAAATCCGATCCCCACGCTGAGCGCTCCAGCCAGCAGAGTAATCTGTGACAGATCGATGCCAAGCGTTGCCAAGGCAATGAAGAGCCCGAAGAGCAGGATGGCGTAGTGAAGCATGGTCGAGATAGCGTAGGGAACACCCGACGCGAGGCGGAAATGGTGATAGACGTCTTCTTCAAGCAGAAAACGCAGGAATTTCGAGACCAGAAAAGATGCCCATACCGCGATCAGGAATGTCAGGATGCGGCCGACGGAGATATTGAGAGAACCGATGGCAAGGTTCGCAGTCAGTGCTGCCCGCGCCATCGCGGTCAACGGACCTATTAGATTATAAAAATTCAAAAGCAGATACAACCAGAATACGAAGCCCGAAAACTCAAGTACCCGGCAAATCCGCTGCTGAAGCATCGGTCGATGCAGTGTGATGACCCGCAACCAGCCAAGGGGTCGGACCTGCAGGGCAATAATGACCAGTCCTTCAATGATCCGAATGGCAGCGTACAAAACGGCGGCGACGTCGACACTTCTGAGAAACGTGAGTCCCACCAAGTTGCCCAGGTTGACGTATCCGAAAATATCCGCGAAGAACGCCGCCGGCAAAAGAATCAGTCCGATCTTGGTAATTATCCGCAGTGCTCCCAAGAAACGCTGGTTGGTTCCAGCGGCCATGGTCTTTAAATGCCCGCTACGAAGCAGCCACACTAGAAAGAGAGATGCGGCCAGCATTTGTCCGAGAAAGATCAACCTGGCTAACTCCGGTAGAGACGACACCAGGATGCGGAGTTGACTGACGAAATAAAGGATAACCAGCGCATTGACGAGCGGATACAAATGCCGTTCCAAGAGCCGTCGAAGAACGATTACGGTCGGGACCAGCGCTACGGTCACAATGATCGCCTGAATCAAGCTCGTAGCGAGCGCCAGGATTGATGGACTGAGGACAAAGGCAAGCACGAAAGCGGTCGAAACGGGGAGATCGAGGATCGGCATCGCCTGCTGTAAATCTGGCTTTTCATCCGCTAGTTTTCGTATACTGCGCCGCATCCAGAAGAGCGCGATGGCGATCACTAGAATAAGGAGGGCAGCGATCATGAAGGCAAAAGGGACGCGCTTGGTGAATGCGGTTGATGCCATCAGTTGCGAGGAAAGCGACTCACCACTTTGCTGCATCATCTCGCTGCCCAGGCCGGCCTGAGCGCTCCAGATCGGTGGGCTGTCTCTTACCAGTAGACTGTCCAGCTCCAGGGTTTGCACCTGCTGGACTGAAGACAAAGCGGCCCGTACTCGGGCTTCCTCCTCGGAAAGACGGATCTCCAAGTCCAAAATCTGGGCACGGCAGGATTCAGCCGCCGGTCGAGTTCTCTCTATCGAGTCGACGACGCTTTGCACGGCTTTCACGACCGGAGGAGGCGTGTTTGGCTGTTTCGTGGATTGGAGCGTTGCCTGCCAGATCTCGGTAAACTGATCTAAACGCGTGCGTTGCTCTTCCAGACTCGCGGCTCGCTGTGCCAACTTTTGGGCTAGAGCGGACAGATCATCAGCAAAACTTTGCCAGGTGCTTTTTAACCGGTGCAGCATGTCGAGAGTGGGACTCGACTTCAGGAGTTTCATGTCTTCGGCGATCATCGCATCGGCTTGACTGGTCAGATCCGACAGACTTTCGGCGATAACGCCCACACTCGACTGGCTCTGCTCCAGATTAGTGTCGATCGCCTGTAGCGAGGCCATCGCGATCTGCACCTGCACTGCAACGGTACTTAGAGGGATGGCTGTCGGCGACGGATTTGGTTTTGCCGGCGACGCTGAAGCTTCCTCGCCGGGCGCCCTGCCGCCACTCGAAATTAAAGCTAGGAACAGAAGTAAAGCGAGTCGACTTACTCGGTATATCACGGGTTCATAAAGTAGAACGGTTTCTAATCGGTTGGCCAAGCAGAAATCAAGCGGACCGATAAAGTAGCTCCAAGTGTCGCCGTGATCTCGCGTAGTATTGCCACTGACGCTTAGACAGGCCTTTTAGCACCTCCAACCCGCCGAGACCGATGTTTTCAGTATGGGAACCATCTCTGTTGTTAAGAAGGCGGTTTTGTCCCCGTAGTAGGGACAAGCGATAGTAGCCCGGCGATTTCTTCCGGGTACTGCGCAGTTCTATCGCCCGCGTCCGAATTAATAGCCTCGCAACCGGACCCGTCGGGTAAAAGCGTTACGCTGAAAGAACGGCTAATTTAGTCCCCGCAGCTCTTACCAAGCACGACGATAAACGCCCGCTGCGTAGGCGGTGCCATACGGTCCGCTGACCGCAGCCGCATGAAATCCGCTGCCAACATCGCTTTCACGGGCATGGTACTAAGGTGCAATACCCCGACCGAAGGCCAAGTGATAGGCTGCGTGTGTGAAGAACATTGCCTTCCAACCCCAACGGGTTTCTAAAGCGGAGGACCTTCTAACAAAATAAAACAATGAAATATTTATTAATCTTCCTCGCCTTCTCAGGCACCACTCTTCTCGCTGATACTTATCAAGGGAAAAATGGTAATAAAGTAGCCCATAATCGTGCTGGCACGGCAGTTCAAACCAGTAATGGCACGGCGGTGCACGCGAGAGGTAGTTCTACCGTTCGTAGTACCAATGGCGCTTATCATGCCGGTGGGAACAATGGGGCTTATGTACAAAGGAATAATACAACTGCTTTCCACACTAGTAGCAATTGGAACTCCGGATATTGGAGCAGTCATCGGTACGGCTACTGGAACGGGCAGCGTGGCTACTGGAGAGTCACAGGCGGTGGCCATGTCTTTGTGGTGGTAAATTAAGTCTGGAAGTCATGCGTCAAGACCAAAAGGCGCCCGTTCCTGTCGGTCCGAGAAGGTCACGATTTCGGCGTTAAGGCGCTTGATCAGAAACTCCCTCGGGAACAAGCGCTCCCTAGTCTCCTAATTGTAGGCAGTGTGACATCCGCTGCACTTGGTATTTGTTTCGCGCTGCCTGCAACGGGGGCTGCTACTTGCCAAGCTGCGCAAGAGCGCTGCGCACGGGAGCACTAGAAATCTGAATCAGCCCCTGGAAAGGCGCGTACATCTCCAAGATCAAGAAGATCGCAGTTCCAACCGCGAGCGCGCATAGGAATAAGGCAACCATCACGGTGGCATTCCGAGGTGCGAAAGGCCGAAGCTGCTGAAAATAATCGCGAGCCAGAAAACGAGCATGGCCAGTAAGGGCGTCGAAATCGAGCTGCTGCCCTGTTCGAACATTAGCCAACGCGTTTTCCCGAGATCGATCGCCATACTTAACGCCTGGGCTTGCAGCGAGTGTTGAGTGTCGTTCTTGGGCGATAATTCCTGAATCTTATCGAGAATAATTTCGCCTCCCGCTGCTCTTGGTGCCATCTGAGGATTTCGCTGACTGTCTTGCGGCCAGAGGAGCTCGAGCATCTGGGCTACAGCGCCGTGCAACAGAGCACGGACTTCTTGCGTCTCTGGCCCGTAATGGGCCATAACCCGATCAAGCAGGACGATCTCCGCGGACATCTCGGTCAGTTCGGTACTTTGGGTATCATAGTAACTCTTGGCAGAAGCGACCAGCAAACCAAGAACTAGGGCAGTCATCGTCCCGACCAGACCCATCCCCAGATTCACAATGTTCTTAGAATCGCCGCTCAAATGCTGCTCGGGCAAGCGGGTGCTGAGAAACATTCCAAACAGCGCACCACCAAAACAGCATGCGAACACGATCAAGCAGATGGATAGGACTATTGGCTTGGGCCTTTGCTCGCCGCCTCCGCCTGTTCCATCTTTTTCGCCATCTCCGCTTTCACTGCATCGAGGTTGAAGCTCGCACCCCGTTGCATCGGCGGATAATCGAGGAAGGTCTGGAGTTCCTTGCCCATGACCTGCTGGACGAACACAAAGCGCCAGAATTGATACTTGAACCAATCGAAGTATTGCTCCGCCCCTTCTTTCGTTCCCTCGTTTGGCCAACCCGTGCGCTCGAACGGATCGAGCCGAAGGTTAGTGATGTAGGGCACGTCAGGTTTAGTCTTTTCACCGACCCAGCCTGCGGGTTGGTCAATGAAGCGGAACTTGTAATCGTCAATGCGCACCGCGCCGACGGTGCTTTCACCGAGGTAGAAGATTTCATGACGTGCGGACGGGCCTTTGCCAGTGATGGCAGCCATCTGGTCGTAGCCATCGAGGTGGTTCTTGTAAGTCCGATCGCCGAGTTTCACACCATCGAGTAACTGCTGGGTGATATTCGGGTTGCCAGCGGCATCGACGAAGGTGGGGAACCAGTCCATACCGGAGAAGATCCCATTCTGAACCGAGTCCGCCGGCACATGGCTGGGCCAGCGTAGAATGCACGGCACGCGGAAGCCGCCTTCCATGACCGTCCCTTTAGACTGCGCAAACGGGGTCTGTCCGCCATCGGGCCAAGTGAAGACTTCTGTGCCGTTGTCGGTGGTGAAAACGACGATCGTGTTGTCGTCCACACCCAATTCCTTAAGCTTCTGCATCACCAGACCGACGTCATCATCGAGTTGGGCCATGCCGGCTTCTTCTTCCGACCAGCCATTCTCCGAGTTGCGCATCTTCTCATACTTGTCTGAAAGATGCGTGACGATGTGCATACGCGTCGGGTTGAGCCAAACGAAGAACGGTTTCCCGTCCTTTTGGGCCTTCTCTATGAAATTCAAGGCGAGGTCGCGAATTTCGTTATCCACGGTTTTCATCCGCTCGGGATAAAGCGTGCCTGCGTCCTCGATCTTCTGTTTGCCGATCTTGCCCCAGCGCGGCATCTCGGTCTGATCGTCCGTGTCGGTGGCCCAGCTGTGCACCATGTTGCGCGGGCCGACGACATTCAACAGATTCTGCGGGTAGTTAGGATGGGCCGGATCTTCCATCGCATCCAAGTGATAGAGGTAGCCGAAGAATTCATCGAACCCGTGGACAGTAGGTAGGAACTCATTTTTGTCGCCAAGGTGATTCTTGCCGAACTGGCCGGTAGCGTAGCCCAGCGCTTTGAGAGCCGTGGCAATGGTGCAAGCCTCGGCGGGCAATCCTATCGCTGCACCAGCCTGGCCGACCGTGGTCATGCCGGTGCGGATCGGCAGCTCGCCAGTGATGAAATTCGCCCGACCCGCCGTGCAGCTAGCTTCGGCGTAGTAATCGGTGAACAACATCCCTTCTTTCGCCAGCTTGTCGAGGTTCGGCGTCTTCCCAGCCATCATGCCCCGGTGATAAGCGCCGATGTTCCACATCCCGATGTCGTCACCCATGATGACGACGATATTGGGCTTCTTTTCTTGCGCCTGCATTGATCCGGCTGCACCAATTAGCGCGACCGCGACTGTCAGAACCGATAGACCGGAACTGACTACTCTTGGTTTAGATTTCATTAGTTTTTTGGGGGGTGTTTGCGTCAAAAAAGTGCAAGCGTTGTTGATCGGCCGGCGAGTCGCGAAACGTAGTGGTAGGGCGGCTCCCTAGCGCACTAGAACAAGAGGAATTATGTCAAGTTGATCAGCCAGCCGCTATTGGACCTTAGTCCCATAGCATCGTTTCGATCTCAGCCCGCCCGCTTCCTGGCCGGATTCAGAAGGAAAAACAACCAAGCCTTTTTCTTACCCCTGCCGGTCAGAAAGTAGTGATTTCGTTCTCTTGGGATTCTTCGCGTTTTCACTCTGGGGCACGAGGGGCTTTTCCTAGTTGATCGCCTGAAGGATAAGTGCTGCCACAGTCAGTGCTTGTGCCTTGACTTGTTGATCTTGAAAAAGGCCGACCAACGTTGGCGACGAATGTCGCGCAACTCGGCCCGGCGAAGCAGTTCGCCGATCAAAAGTGGGTAATCGCAAATGGTCTTTGTTCTCATAATGATTGGCTTAATCCTTTCTCTAGTGATCTTGGCGATTTTGCCTGCCGCCTAGAGAGACCCATCGAAACCGCGCCGAGAATAGGTTGTCGGCAGAAAGATGTTAGTAAATTGTAATCCGACCGTGCGCATCAGCGACCTATGCCTGATTTTCTTTTCTAAGCGGCGGTCGCTTCGACGTAAAATCTCACCGATCAGAATTGGAAAGTCGCTTAAAGTGGGGTAATCCGGAAAACGATAGGTTGCATTAGGGCGCACGGTGTGATTTCTGGAAAACATAATAGGCACTTTCTGGGTTGTAGCCGGGGCATAGATCTGACGGCGGCCAGGTCCCGCAGTCCCGTTCACCAGAGAAATTATCCTCCTTAAATCGATGTCGCTATTGCACCTTAGTCCAATGACCGCGGCCAACTCCTTTTGTGCGCCAAGTCAATTACTCCCAATCAACGTTGACCCGACACCAATGAAGCTAAGGGCAGTATGGGAATGGCCTTTCGGACCTGAGTCAGGTTGTGGGTGGAGCCGACGACCGTGACTGGCGTTCCAATTTGGACCCGCTGGAAAAACAGGGCCGCGAGATCTCGCGGCATCCGCACGCATCCGTGGGACGCGGGATATCCTGGAAGGTAACCGGCGTGCATCCCAACTGCGGGGCTGAATTCCATGAAGTACGGCATCGAGGCGGGTAGATAATGGTCCCCTCGGGGTAAAGAGGTGCCGGGAGTCGCACTTGAATTGACCACTCTTCCGTAAGCGTCAACGACCGACCCGAAACTCCGAGAGAGATGGTTGATGTCCTTGCTGAAAATCGAGAAGTTACCCGCCGGCGTTTGCCAACCGGGCTTGCCTGAAGCAATAGGAGAAATCAGTGTGATTCTACCTCGTTCTACCAGCGAAACTCTCTGATCAGACAAATTGATGATCACCCTGGTTTGCGAAGCCATCCCCGCGCTTCCCCATAGGAGCGCTGATATTATAGCTACGTAATGAATAAACGTTTTCATCTTGAGTGCCGATGGTTCGTGCTAACGAAATCAGATTGGTATGATGGCTGATATTGCGTTGGTTCTGCGAGATCTCGGCAGCAAATGAGTCTTTCCTTAGCTAAGCGAAGAAATTGGTGGGCGCTATTGGACCAAGGTGCAATAGAGAACCGCCAATCCCACCCCCGCCCACATCCCTTGAGCGTGTTCAGGCCGTCGAGGCTATGGCTTGATGCACTGCGGTGAGAAAGAGGTCGTCGTTAAAAGGCTTAACAAAATAGGCGACCGCCCCTGCCTGCATCGCCGCGTTTCGCACCGAGTCGTGGTCGTTCGCCGTATTAATGATGACGCGCGTCGTGGGCGAAACGGCTTGAAGCCTCTTTTGGACTTCGAGGCCGGTCATCCCTGACATCCAGATATCGATGACGGCGAGCGCCACAGAATTGCTGATAACGTACGAGAGAAAATCGAGCGGGTCACTAAACACCTGCGCCTGTAAACCCGCGGATGAGAGCAAGCGCCCAAGGGCCCTTAGCATCGACAGGTCGTCGTCAAGGAGGCAGATTACGCCGCCGACGCTGGGTAAGACCACAGACGAGTGAAGGGCCACGTTCTTAGGATCAAATGACAAAGTGAAGGACCATTCCGATTAGGAGTCTGCCGTCGCCAGAGAGCCGGAGATCAATGCTAAATCGAGCATGGTTTCGATTAATACCTTCGTTTCGATTTTCTTTCGGCGTTTCAAATCGGATTGGGGAAAAAATCGCTTGAGCATTGCGTCATGAAGCTAGTCGCTCGGATCCCGCATCGATATTAGACCTTAGTAGCATCTACTTATTGCTCGATTCACCAGACGTTGGTGCGACCCCAGCCCTCTGCGCGAGGACCACGAGCTCCGCCACAGAGGTCACACCCATCTTCTCCATAACCCGCCCGCGATGGACCTTGACTGTCCCCTCGGTTGTGCCGAATCGCGCGGCAATTTGCTTGTTGAGCATGCCGGCGATTACGCCTTTGAGCACGTCAAACTCGCGGGGTGTAAGCGTGGCTAGTCGATCACGCACATCCTTTCGCTGTAACCGCTGAAGCCACTGTTCGGTCGACCGCTCGAGAGCCCGCTCGACGGCGCGCAGAAGATCTTCGTCCCGGAAAGGTTTCGGCAGATAATCGACCGCACCGGCTTTCATCGCCTGGACACAAGTCAGGACGTTAGCACCGCCCGTAATGAAAATGATGCGCTCCACCCGCCCGGTCTGCGCCAGCGTCTCCTGGAGTTCGAGGCCGTTTAATCCCGGCATGTTCAAATCCAGAATGACGCAGGAGGGGCCTGTGTGGGGAACCCGAGCAAGAAACTCCCGCGCCCCCGTAAAGATCTCGACAGCGTAGTTCTCCGATTCCAAAAGCCTTCCGACGGCCCTCCGCATTGATAGGTCATCGTCAACCACGCAAACCAGCCTGTGAGCAGGGGTCATACACCAATCTCCTTCGAGGCCGGGAGTCGCAAGCAGAACTCGGCTCCACCCCCCTCCGCATTCTCCGCGAAGAGCGTGCCGCCGTGCGCGGCAACGATTGACCGCGCAATGAACAACCCGATACCCATGCCCTCGCGCTTCGTCGAAAAAAATCGATCGA